>JACCDV011057656.1_pt1 | contig 68433 bp, 60 predicted proteins | sample 7446131 | NCBI WGS metagenome assembly JACCDV01 (sample SAMN15323448, study PRJNA562643) | freshwater metagenome | isolation source: river surface water | place: USA:Blue River Watershed | collected 2017-08-17
CGCCTTGATCTGCTTGCGCCCAATAGCCAGGATCCTTTGCTTGTACTTGTCCTTGAAGCCAAGCAATGCCTTTGCTTTTTAAATCATGCTGAATTTGAATACGAACTGCTGGATCAATTGCTGGTATTGTATCCATCCCTTCAACAAATGCTTTAATGTATAAGCCAGTTCCCCCAACCATGACCACGGATCCAAATTTTGCCAATAGCTCGGTTGCTTTAGCTAATGCATACGCCTCGAATATACCGGCATTCACCGTATCATTAATAGAGTGACTTGCAATAAAATGGTGTTTGATTTGAGCTAGTTCTTCATTGCTTGGACGAGCCACCCCAATATTTAATTCTTGGTAACATTGTCTAGCATCCGCAGAAATAATCTCTGTATTTAATTTTTGCGCTAATTCGATTGCATACTTTGTTTTACCCACTGCGGTAGGACCAACAACGATATATACTGTGGGCGTCAAAATAAATGTATTAAATATTAGTAGGCTTCGGAATTAATAAGCTTCGGAGCTATCATCAAACATGCCGCCTGCATCATCATCCCCTGCTTCATCATCAGACGCATCCTCTTCTTCTTCTGAATCATTATCAGACGCAAGTCCTTCTTCACCCTCTTCACCAAATCCATCCTGTGCTTCTGTTAAATCATACTTCTCCTCTATATCAGTGAAATTAGGCCCTAACAAACCTTTGGTGCCATATTGCATTGGACCAACACCTTCAATTCTTGAAATGGTTGGATAATTTAATTCCATATCCGCATCTGCATTCTTGATCACTTGAATCAACTGTATTAAAAAAGTCCAAGACTTAGCGAAATCATATAGATAAACAAATTGTTGATTGGTATTCAAAATCTCAGAGCCTATTGACACTTCATCCATCATCAATGGTGGCACGACATAATTTTTTTCGTACACTGCTTTACTTATTTCTCTTCCTCTTTGCCATTTTTCGTTGCTTCTAAAAAAAGTGGCATCATGTTTTTCATCAAATTCAAAAGCCTTCAAAATAATATGATGTAAGTCTGTAAAATTTTGCGTGTGTTTCACCATTACATCTCTATAAATCGCATCGTCATCCTCCCAAGAAATTCTAAATTTTAAAATGGCCATTTTGGTGATTTTGAAACGCTAAATTAGCATTTATTAGCTTGATTTTAAGCTTTTTTATTGGCAGGATGCAACCCAATTTTAGCAGCTTCGGCCATCATGAATGTATAAGCAGCATCATACTCATTAGGGATAATTCCATCTAAAATGGCTTCTCTAATGGCGTCCTTAATAATGCCTACTTGCTTGGAAGGCGTTATATTAAAAATTTGCATAATCATCTCTCCAGTAATTGGAGGTTGCCAATTACGCATCTGGTCTTTTTCCTCCACTTCCACAATCCTCGCTTTGACCATTTCAAAACCTTGTAAATACCTTTTAACCTTATTTTGATTCTTACTTGTAATGTCTGCGGCACAGAGTAGCATTAAAGATTCAATGTCTTCCCCCGCATCAAATAACAATCTTCTTATCGCACTATCTGTTACATTTTCCTTCGTTAAAGAAATAGGACGTAAATGCAGCGCCACTAATTTTTGCACCAACTTCATGTGCTCGTTTAATGGCAGTTTTAATTGAGTAAATAATTTAGGTACCATTCTTGCTCCAACCACTTCATGTCCATGAAAAGTCCAGCCAAAACCAGGTTCAAATCTTTTGGTATTTGGTTTCGCAATATCATGTAATAAAGCAGCCCATCTTAGCCAAACATCTTCTGTATTTGCAGCAAGATTATCTAGCACTTGTAAAGTATGTGAGAAATTGTCTTTATGCCCAATGCCATCTAAGGTTTCAGCGCCTTCCAATTTTAATAAAACTGGAAATATCTGAGCTAATAAACCTGCTTCTTTTAATAAATACCAACCTTTCGAAGGTTGCTTTGTTTTCATTATTTTTTGCAACTCATCTGTAATCCTTTCTTGAGAAACAATCTTGATACGATCTGCCATTTGTTGGATGGCTTTGAATGTTTTTTCCTCAATCACAAAATCCAATTGTGTTGCAAAACGTATAGCACGCATCATCCTTAATGGGTCGTCATCAAATGTTTGTTCTGGCGACAAAGGAGTACGAATAATTTTTTTTGCTAAATCTTCCATTCCATTGAATGGGTCTAAGAGTGCGCCAAAGTTAGATACACTTAAATCTATAGCCATCGCATTGATGGTAAAGTCTCTCCTATTCTGGTCGTCTATCAATGTGCCTGGTTCGACAGTAGGATTTCTACTTTCTCTTACATAAGACTCCTTTCTTGCGCCTACAAATTCAATTTCTATATCTGTCAATTTCACCTGTGCAGTGCCATAAGTTTTAAACAAAGAAACAAATGGCTTAGGACTAAATTGATTGGCAAATGTGGTTGCTAATTGCAAGCCATCTCCTATGCATACAATATCAATATCTTTGGTATTTCTTGCTAATATTTTATCACGCACAAATCCACCCACTGCATAGGCAGGTATTCCTAATGTTGCCGCAGCTTCTCCTGCAATGGCTAAAAGGTCTTTTTCTTGTGCTGTTAATTCAATGGACATCGGTGCAAAAGTACTAATTGTGTAGCACTTGTTGGAGCGGTTGATAGATTTGTTCCATGGTGATGGTTTCGGCGCAATTAAAATGCTGTTGTGGACATTGCTTTTTTCCATGTAATCCACAAGGCCTGCAACTTAAAGCTTGTTTTGTCTCAATAATAAAGGAGGTATCTGACAATGGACCATAGCCAAAATCGGGCACTGTAGAACAATAAATAGCAGCAACTGGTGCATTCACTGCAGAAGCAAAATGCATAGGTGCGGAATCATTGACATAATTCAATAAAGCACCTTTTTGTAAAGCAGCAGATGCTAAAAATGATAACCTTCCAGCCATATTGACTAGATTAGGGTTTTGCACTGCTTGCAATATCTGGTCATTCAAATGCTTATCACCTGGTCCCCCTAGTAAATAAATGGGCCCTTCAAAAGGAATTGAATGCAATAATTTGATCCATTGATGCAATGGGAATTGCTTAGTAAACCAAACCGAAGCTGGTGCCATACATAAATAAGGTTTTGCCTGATACCCTTCTACTTGTTTTTGATCTTGCAAGGAAGGATACAATGCGGGCTTTGCATTTGGAAATATTCCCAATGGTGATAATAAGGCCTGGTTGCGTTCCGTTTCATGTAAACCATTACCAATAGATTGATGTGGTATTGTATTGGTAAATAAAAATGCAAATGGATTTTTATCAAAACCAATTTTCATTTTAGCACCAGACAAAGCCGTCCATAAACCAGTAGCAGCATAACGTTGCACATTAATTACTGCATCAAATTGATGTTTTCTAATGGTGAAAAGTAGTTGTAGCCAATGTCCGTATTTATTTTGTTTTTTATCCCATACGAATACTTGATTTATAAATGGATGCAGATTGAATAATGCCTCATTCCCCTTTCTAACCAAAATAGAAATCGATGCAGCAGGATTTTGCTGATGTATGGATTCCAACATAGCTGTTGCTAAAACGACATCACCAATAAATGCAGTTTGTATGATTAGTATTTTTTGTGCCATAGATTGGATTTAAGAACGAATGATGATGATTTGATCTTTTTCCCATTTCACAATAGCAGAAGGTTCCTTTATAGTGGTATCCTCTTGCTCTGATCGCACCACATAATCAACACCTTCAATAATATCTAAAGAGATATCTGAAAAACATTTTGGTGTGGGTAATCCAGAAATATTTGCCGAAGTGCTTACAATAGGTTTACCAAAAGCCTGCATTAATTGTTGTGCAAAATTTGCTTTACAAATTCGAATTGCAATGGAGCCATCTGGTGCAATTAAATTAGATGCTACATTTTTTGCATGATCATAAATGACAGTGGTTGGCTTTGCAATGCCTTTAATATAATCTGCCACTTTAGGTTTAGGCTCTGCCACATAATCTAAAATCCATTTTTCTTCGGGCACAAGCACAATCATCGCTTTTGTATCAGTTCTTTTTTTGAGCGCATAAATTTTTTCAACTGCTGTAGGATTAGTTGCATCAGCACCAATCCCCCAAACAGAATCAGTAGGATATAAAATGATGTCTCCTTTCCTTAAGGCAGCTAATGCATTGCTAATATCTTCTTCGATTAAAAACATATTGCAAATTAATCATTAAGGTTTAAAGCAATTCAAATGAATGTGTAAAAGAAAGGGTTTAACTATCTAAATCAACCTGTATTTTTGCCAAAATCGAATGAAAAGGACTAATCTATACAATCAAGGGTTTCTTTGGGCAGTCCTAGGCACCATACTATTCTCTACCAAAGCCATTTTGATCAAGCTTTGTTTTAAAACAACCAATATTGATGCAAGCAGCTTGTTGATGTTACGCATGTTGTTTGCTTTACCATTCTATGCTGTTGCAATGTGGTATTATTTTGCAAATCAACAACTAAAAAAAGTAAAAACATCTACCTACTTTGCCGCAGGTCTAACAGGTTTACTTGGATACTATATGAGTAGCTTATTTGATTTTATCGGATTGCAATATGTGTCTGCAAGTATTGAAAGGATTATTTTATTCATCTATCCTACCCTTGCTGTGCTTTTGAATTTATTGATTTTTAAAGTAGCCATAACTAAAAGACAATGGCTTGCAATTTTAATTACCTACATCGGCATTGGGCTTGCTTATTGGGGCGAATTGAATCAAATACCAGATACAAAAATGTTCTTCTTTGGAACTTGGATGATCCTGCTATGTGCCATCACCTTTGCCTTTTACCTAGTGGGTTCAGGTAAAATAATACCAAAAATTGGGGCGCCACAATTTACAAGCCTGTCTATGTTGGCAGCAAGTGTTGGTATTTTTATACATTATTTTGTTACGCACCAACAAGGCATTGCTTCTATTGTAGACATGCCCATCCTTTATTCAAGTAGTATTTGGTTGGTAATTGCGCTAGCAATTATAGGTACAGTAATTCCCTCCTTTTTAATGAGCGGAGGTATGAAAAGGATAGGTAGCAACGATCTAGCCATCATTACAAGCATTGGGCCTGTATCGACCCTATTTCAGGCTAGATGGATCTTAAATGAAGCATTTAGCTGGGAACAGATTTTGGGAACCGTATTTGTAGTACTTGGGGTTATACTCGTAAAAAAAGTTGGGGCAACCAAGACGAATCCAGATTACCCCAATTATCCTTCCCCCAAAGGATAAAAATCTTTATATATTATATTTCTTTAATTTGTTTTAGTCTATATTGTAAATATGGCTTAGATTTATATCTCATTCCAAACTATTCATAAACTAAGTGGTGAAAAGAATAATTTAGGTATAAGTAATAGATTTTAATAAATTTATGTATTAATAAAATATTAAATTCGTTATTTTTTGCATTAAAATATTTTTATATAATTAATTTATATAATTTTGAATCATGCTTCGAAAAATCGGAATCCTACTTTTTTTACTGATGGTTGTTCAAAAAAATAGTTTTGGACAGTCTGATATAACCAATAAACAGCTTTCTTTTGCGGAGCATGCATTATTAGATTTTATCACAACTGATTCTGTCAATGACCTTAGCCTGGACATTTTTAAGGAAAACCTGAAATTTGGGGTATCCAATAAATTAGCCAATGGAATTAGTCTTTTAAAGAAAAAAGATAAAGTTTATTTACAATTACTGGGCTCTGGTAGACTATACCAGATACAAAAACAAGGAAAGGGTGATTATCAATTCATCAGACTTGATTCAACATTATACTTTGGAGCAAATTTTGGCAGCATTAACTTCTTTTACAAAGACACTTTATTTAAGTTAGGTGGAGGTGGATTTTGGAAAATCATAGATTATTTTACCTTTTATAGTACTAAAACAAATGAGTGGGAACTGATTAGTTCAAAGAAAGGAATCTCAGTGTATCAAAGCCCAGAAAATGGTGTATCATTTTTTATGGATCAATTGAATGGTAAATTCTATTTATCCAATTCAATAAACCAAACGGACTTCCCCGCTTCTCTTAATACAACTTATTCTGACACCTGTAGAGTTTTTGATTTTAAAGATAAAACTTGGCAAAACTTAGGAAAAATTAACCCTACATTAAAAGATAAATTACAGAAAAGCCTGAGTTTGAAAACAACATTTGGTCCTTATTTGATTTTTCATTCAGACTTAGAAATAAAATGGGTTAATTTTTCAAGCAACCAATTTGGCGTTCTTGCTAAAGAGAAGCAAGCTGAATTCAGGGAAAAATGGCTCAAGTTATACAAGGGCCTTCCTGAACATTTGTACCAATTTGTATTGGGCAATCAGTTTTACTTAATAAGAATCGAGAATAATGGCGCTATATCATATGAATCCATTGAGTTAACGAGTAAAGACTTCATTGATCCAAATGCAGAACCAATTTATTCAAATAGCGCTATAGTTGCTTTATTAAATAAAATTGAGCCAGGGACACCTGTCATAGGTAACGTTTTTATAGTGCTAATGGTCATTCTGCTTTATTCTTTGTACAATAAAAAAGTCAAAAAGAATAAAACACCAATCGAAATACAATCTATCCTATATAAAAACTTTTTCAGTGCATTAACGGCCGTTGAAAAAGAATTAATTCAAGCGATTTACGCATTGCAAATCAAGCAAGAACAAATTAGTATCAAAGCAATCAATAAAATCATTGGAGTACAGCAAAAAGACACCATCACTCAAAATAAAAGTCGCAGTGATTATTTCTTAAGAATCAATCAAAAATTTAAATTAGCTACAAGAGCGAGTGAGTTATTGATTGTAAAGCAAAGAGAAGAGACAGATAAAAGAGTATACAATTATAATATCAATCCAATTTTCATTGATTCAATGAAGGCTTTGATATTAAACAACCAGTAAACTACAACCCCTTCTTGCACTCTGGTCTAGCCTCCCAATCACTTCGAAACTTCCGTCAGGATGCACATTCCCTATATCTTCTGTGGCAATAAAAGCACAACTATGATGATTTGCAAGGTCAATAATATGCAAAACACCCCTTCCTGTTGTACTCAAAGCTGTTGGATCTGATTCATCTGCCACCAATACTTTCATCCAAGGCGGGCAAGTATATATACCCTCTCCTTTTGAATAAGCTTGACTTAATAATTCTGTCATTCCATATTCTGAATGGATTGATTCAACACCAAATCCATTTGCTAAATAAGCATGTAAGGCAGGCTTAGTTAGTTCTTGCTTCCTGCCTTTCATCCCTCCTGTCTCCACCACCATTGTATGTTTCAACGATTGAGGATAGGCATCTACAAAATCCATTAAAGCAAAACTCACTCCAATTAATATCGTTTTCTTTTGCTCTTTTTCCAATATAGCTAAAGTATGATTCAATTTTTCAAAATCATACAAATAAAACCCACTTCTTGCATCTTTACTAGCTTGGATTAAATGCTGAGTCATATACACTAAAGAGGAATGTTGTCGCTCTAAATAATTGGGCAATAAACCAAGTATGCAATAGTCATGTGGTGCCCCATAAAATTGTTGAAAACACTCCATAAAACTTTCTTCATATACGCTTAGGTCTTTTACAAAATGTTTACTTACAATATCTTGCGTGGTGCCACTACTTTCAAAATAAAAACTTGGACATTCCGATCCAGTATAAATAGCATGCGTCTTGAAAAAATCAATTGGCAAGAAAGGAATTTGCTCAAAAATTTTTACACCGTCTAGGTCTACCTTCATAGACTGAACCCACTCCCTATAGACCGCGTTATTTGATGCTTGGTATTGCATAAGAGACAAGGCCTTGAATAAGAAATTGGAGGATTCCAATCCTTTTAAATCCTCCATGTTCCAGCTTTCTACTTGCATAGTACCTAGGTTTGCTACAAATGTATTAATAAATACAGAATGTAGTATCTTGCAAGGGTTATAATTAAACGAACTATGGCAAAAGCAACAACAAAAAAAGCAAGTACAAATAAAGTAAGTAATTCTAAGAAAAAAGAATTACTAGATCCAAAAGCATACCAATTTTTAAAGGAGTATATCAACAATCCTTCTCCAGTTGGTTTTGAAAGTAGTGGCCAAAAAATTTGGTTGAACTACTTAACACAATATGTGGATACCACTTTTTCGGATCCTTACGGTACAGCAGTGGGTGTCATCAATCCAGATGCACCATTTAAAGTAGTGATTGAAGCACATGCAGATGAAATAAGTTGGTTTGTTAATTATATTAGTGATCAGGGATTGATTTACCTAAAACGCAATGGTGGTGTGGACCATCAAATTGCCCCATCTATGCGTGTTTGGATTCATGGAAAAAAAGGTCCTGTAAAAGCAGTATTTGGATGGCCTGCAATCCATACAAGATTGAGCAACCCAGAACAAAAAGAACCACAACCTAAGGTTGATAATCTAACATTAGATTGTGGAGCAAGATCCAAAAAAGAAGTAGAAGCATTAGGTATTCATATTGGCGCAGTGGTCACCTATGAAGAAGGTTTTGATGAATTAGCACACGACTTTATTATTGGTAGAGCTTTTGATAATAGAATCGGAGGATTCATGATTGCAGAAGTGGCAAGAATGCTGAAAGAAAATAAAAAGAAGTTGCCATTTGGCTTATACATTGTGAATGCGGTTCAAGAAGAAATTGGATTAAGAGGTGCCGAAATGATTGCTAGAAGAATAAAGCCAAATATTGCAATTGTAACAGACGTGACACATGATACCCATACCCCAATGATCAACAAAGCAATCGAAGGTGATATCCAATGTGGCAAAGGTCCTTCATTAGCTTACGCACCAGCCATCCACAATAAATTATTAGCGATTGTAGAAGAGACTGCAAAAAATAAAAAAATTCCAGTACAATTTAGAACACTTAGCAGAAGCACAGGAACTGATACAGACAGCTTTGCTTATGCCAATGATGGATGCCCTTCTGTTTTAATTTCAATTCCATTAAGGTACATGCACACTACGGTAGAAATGATTCATAAAAAAGATATCGTGGACACTATTCAATTGATGTATGAAACCTTATTACAGTTGAGTCCAAAAACCAATTTGAACTATTTATAATGTCGCAATCCAGTCCTATTCATATTGCTATACTAGACCTTTATGATGGCAGCGCTAATGTAGGGATGGATTGTATTATGGATATACTAGAAGATTGGAGTAAAGAGCAATCTGTTACAATCATTACTACCGTTTTTGATGTTCGTGTTAAGAATGTATTACCAGACGATACTTATGATTTATACCTATCATCAGGTGGTCCTGGTTCTCCAATAGACACGCATGCAGCACCATGGGACATTGCTTATTGCAATTGGTTAGACCATATGTTTGCGCAAAAAAAACCTGTCCTATTAATATGCCACAGTTTTCAAATAGCTTGTAGACATTTTAATATTGGAAAAGTAGGTTTAAGAAAATCAAAACAACTTGGCATTCTTCCTATCCATCCAACTGCAGATCACGCCATTTTTGAAGCATTACCTGATCCATTTTTTGCTTTGGAGAGTCGTATGTATCAGATTACTGAACCCAATGATGAAAAAATTGAATCGATGGGGGCTACTATCATCGCATTAGAAAAAATAAGACCTCAACTTCCTTATGAAAGAGCCCTAATGGGCGTTGCATTTAGTGACAAGATGATTGGTGTTCAATTTCATCCAGAGGCAACAAAAGAAAGGCTTTCCACTTACTTTAATACAGAAGCCATTAAGTCGGCAGTTGTAGAAGACTTTAGTGAGGATAAGTGGAATCAAATTATCCAATCCTTAGAAGAAGATTCAAAAATCAAACATACTTGTAGCAGGTTTATTCCCAACTTTCTAAACCAAATGTTGCCTGTATGATCCCAGCAATTAGAGCAGCATTCAACGAGCAATTTACAGAAGCAAAATATCAAGCATACCTTGCTATTTTAAATGAACCATTTAAAGATCCAATTCCTTTTAGAATTGCAGAAACCCCTGTATTTATAGATCGAGTTTTTAAAGCCCAATTATTAGATGTTGGAGATTATATCTGTGATTTCATTACAGCTGCTTCCTTCTCATCAAAGACCTCTGATGCCATACCTAAAGGATTAGATATTCCAGGTGAAGCAATTTTACCTGAATGTATTGTGATTGACTTTGCGATTGCGGAAGGACAAGACGGAAAAATAACGCCTCAATTAATTGAATTGCAGGGATTCCCTTCTTTATTCGCTTTTGAATTATTACAAGCACAAGCATTAGAAAAGGCGTATCATTTACCTAAAAACTTTTCTCCATTTTTAAATGGTTATGACCAGTCAAGCTACCTCGATTTTTTTAAGTCAATGGTACTTGGAAATCAAGCTAAGCATACCATTTTATTAGAGATCAAACCTTTTGAACAAAAGACAAGACATGATCTATTGCTGACAGAAGCATGGTTAAATGTGCCAATTGTTTGTCTTTCTGAAATTTACTTAAAAGACAAAAGTCTTTTCTACCAAAAAGATGGTGTTGAGATTGAAATTGAACGCATCTATAATCGTGTGGTGTATGATGAATTGATTCAACAAGCACCAATTTTTTTACAACAATTCAAATTATTTGAACAAGCAGAAAATATAGAATGGGTCAATCATCCGAATCATTTTTTTAGAATTAGTAAATTTATACTACCCCTTCTAAGTCATCCATTTGTTCCAGAAGCCTACCTATTAAATGATTGGAAAAATAATCAATTAGGGACTGCATTGAATTTAGATGAATATATCTGTAAACCTTTATTCTCTTTTGGAGGTCAAGGTGTGATGCTAAATCCAACCAATGATTCTGTAAATGCAGTGAATGATCCAGAAAACTGGATCTTACAAAAGAAAGTAAATTATGCTACTGTGATTGAAACTCCTTCTGGTCCTTCTAAAGCAGAAATAAGATTGTTTTATTTCTGGAATAAACAATTAGGACGTTATGTGGCTACCAATAACTTAACTAGAATTAGTAAAGGCCCTATGATTGGCGTGAGCTATAATAATACTGCCACCTGGATAGGTGGCAGTATTAGCTATTTTGAACAGTAAATTACTTATTCAGAAATATTCATCATCTTGCCTAATAAGCTATAAGCATTTTTTACAACAATTTGTTTGCCTATCCATGCATTCGCATCTGCATTACTTACAGTCACATATGCTGTATTGGATTGAATAACTTGAATCTCTTTAGCTTCAAATACATTTTCTGAAGTTTGTATAAAAATATAATCTTTACCTTGGAATCTTTGCACCGATTCAATTGGAATTAATATAGCGTCCTTGGTTTCAACAACCATATCTGCTGTTAAAAACATTCCTGGCAATACATTTGCAGGTATTTTATCAAAATGACAATGTAAAAGCGCTGTTTTATCTTCATTAATATTATGCGCAACTGCAAGAACAGCAACAGCATATTTTTTGTTCGGATCCTGCGTTAATGTAATTGTTCCTTTCATGCCTACTTTAAAATTTGCGATATCTTTTTCATAAATAGTGATAGCCGCATGGATGTCATTTGGATTGATGATTTCTAATAAGATATCCGAAGGGGTTACATACTTGCCTCTATTGATATTTACTTTACTAATATAACCAGCAATAGGTGCCACTAATTGCACCAAACTTGACATTTTTTCGGTCGTTAAATTTTCTGGTTGTATGTTTATAAGCTTTAGTTGTTCAGAAAGGGCTTTTAATTGAATTGCATTGGTATTGTAGTCTGCTTGTATTTGTTGGAAAGATTTTTTACTCACTGCCTCCTGTGTCAATAATGTTTTCTGACGATCCAGATCTTGTTGCAAGTAACTTATCTTCGCCTTAGTTGCTAAATAATTTTCTTGTAACTGAACATATGCAGGATCTTTCACAGTAGCCAATACCTGTCCTTTTTTTACAAATGTGCCTGGTATTAAATTAATGTCTTGTATATAACCTCCCATTGGTATACTAACAGATGCGATACCAGTTGGCGGCACATCTATGACACCATTTAGATGCGTCATACCTTTCATTTTTCCTTGTTGGATAGGCGCAAGTTCTAATTGAGCGAGGCTTGCTTGTTCTTTGGTTAATTGAACTATGTTAGATGCAACATCAGCAGTTGAGTCTTCCTTAGTCGTTGTTGATGTTGTATTCCTGCCACAACTACTTAAAATAATGATGGTCAGTAAGCTGGTATAAATTGTTTTCATGATAGACTATTTTGAACGTATTATTTTGACAACAAATAATACAATGTAGATTGATTTAAATTAAATAATGCGAGTGATTCTAATGCTTGCATTTGAATTTGTTGTACTTGACTCATCGCATTCGACCATTCAATATAACTTATTTGTCCTTCTTTAAAAGACAGGTTTGCCATAGTAGCCATTTTTGCTGCATTAGGTATGAGTCCTTTTTGTATATGTTGATACAAATCCATTGTTTGTTGATAATTGGACCATGCTTTTTGAATTTGCATATTTAAATCAAGTAGCGCTTTATCTTTTTCATGCATTATGACAGTTTCATTCGCTTGGCTTGCTTTTACTTTTTGTTTTAATCCAGACCTAAACAAAGGGATGTTTAATCCAAGATTCACTGAATTATACCTATTTGCATCTTCAGGATTCATTCTAAAGCTTTGATTGGTATATCCCATTGCAACTTGAGGCAATATCTTTGATTTAGCTACATTGGTCTCTGCGATGGCTGATTGCAATTTTTGCATCCATAATAAATTGATTGGATGACTTGCGTCAATCACTGTATCTAGTAACCTAGGTTCAAATTTCAAGCCATCTGCTGGCAATAGCAAGGACGGATCTTGTAATAAAATAACAAACTGCTTTTGTAATCCAAGCTGCTCATTTTGATGCTGTATCATTAACTGCTTGTGCAGACTAACCCAATTCTGCATATTCAATTGTTCCAATCCATTATCTTGTCCAGCTTTAAATCTTGCTTCCACTGCAGCCAATTGTTTAGCGTAAATAGAATCAAGTTGACTTAATAACAATCCTTTAGCCACTTGAAATTGCAATTGAATGTATAATTGCTCCACTGCATGATGGATCAATTTTTCATCCAATATTGCTTGATAGCTATACGTTTGACTGATAGAAAGGTTTAAGTTTTTTTGTGCTTGATAGACCTTTGGTAAATCAAAAACTTGTTCTACAGCATATTTAGAATCATTTAAACTGCTATTTACATTCCCTATTTCTCCTCTAAATTCCAATTTAGCCGGATCAAAACTTGATTTTGATAATGCTTGATAATAATTACGTTGTGCTTCGGTTGTTTTTAGTGTTGGAGACACTAACATTGCCTGTTCAAACACTTTTGCCAAAGGCTTTTTTACTGTCAATTCTTGTGCTTGTAAAGCAGTAGCATTCAAACCAATGATACAAAAAAGAATAGCAATCGTAGTTTGACCTAAACGCTTTTTCTCAAATAATTGATAAAAAATAGGTAAGACAAATAAGGTTAAAAGGGTTGCTGATAATAAACCTCCAATCACCACTGTTGCTAATGGCTTTTGCACTTCGGCTCCTGCACCACTACTTAATGCCATGGGTATAAAGCCCAAAGAAGCTACAGCTGCAGTAATTAAAATAGGTCTTAACCTTGTCTTAGTAGCCGTTACAATAATGTCTAGAATTGTTCTATTGGGCTCCATCGCTAATTTATTCATTTCTGTTAACAATACAATCCCATTCAATACAGCTACACCAAATAAGGCAATAAATCCAACACCTGCTGAAATACTAAATGGCATTCCTCTTAACCATAATGCAAGCACACCTCCTATGGCAGAAAATGGAATTGCTGAAAAAATCAATAAACAATGCTTTAAATTATTGAAAGCAAAAAATAACATTACTAAAATCAACAATAAAGCACCTGGTACAGCAATTTGTAATCGACTTAATGCGTTCTCTAGGTTTTCAAACTGCCCTCCATATACGACATAATATCCTGGAGGAAATTGAATAGACTTTTTCACTTTTTCTTGTACCTCGTTGACCACTGTTTTCACATCCTTCCCTCTTACATTAAATCCAACTACAATTCTTCTTGCAGCATCTTCTCTTTGTATTTGATATGGGCCCTCTTCTATTCTTACTTCCGCAAGCTCATACAATGGAACCTGTTTGTTATTACCAACAGTCACCATTAAATTTTTAATTTGTTGCCAATCCTTCTTTTGAATATTATTTAACTTAACAACTAAATCGAATCTTCTATCTCCTTCAAATACTTTACCCGCAACACCACCAGCATAAGCCGATTGTATGACTTGATTGACTTCTTTAATATTTGCACCATACCTTGCGATAGCTGCTCTGTTAAAATGAATCACAACCTGAGAAATCCCAGTAACAGTTTCTGTATATAAATCTTTAGCACCCTCTACATCATGGATGATATTACCCATTAATGCTGCATACTTCGCCAAACTATCTAAATTTTCACCAAATATTTTACATGAAACATCCTGTCTAGATCCAGTCATCAATTCATTGAATCGCATTTGAACAGGATATTGAAAACCAGATGTAATACCAGGCACTTGAGACATCACTTTGCCCATGGTATCCGCTAATGCATCAAATGTGTTGGCAGACACCCATTCTTCTTTATCCTTTAAAATAATAATCAAATCAGATGCATCCATTGTCATTGGATCTGTTGGTATTTCTCCAGCACCAATTTTGGTCACAATTTTTTCTACTTCTGGAAAACGGTCAATTAATAATTTAGAAGCCTTTTGTGTGGCATCTAATGTAGTATTAATTGAACCTCCACTCAAAACCCTTGTTTCTACTGCAAAATCACCTTCTTCTAGTTTTGGAATAAACTCCCCACCCAGGCCGTTTAGTAATATTAAGGCACAAATAAAGAACGTAATTGTTAATCCGATAATTTGCTTTGGAATTTTTAATGCCTTGATTAATAATGGTTCATAGAAATTTTCTAATTTTTGCATGAACTTGTCGGTCATTGTTTCTTTTTGCACTTTATTTCTATTCAAAACAAGTGCACTCATCATAGGTACATAAGTAATTGATAGAATGAATGCACCAATCAATGCAAAGGAAACAGTTTGGGCCATTGGTTTAAACATCTTACCCTCTATACCGGTTAAGGACAAAATAGGCAGGTATACAATCAAAATAATGATTTGACCAAATGCGGCAGCGCCCATCATCTTATTGGACACCTCGCCCACAATGGAATTCATCTCTTGTTTATCTAATTGATTTTGTCCCTCTTTTTTAGAACTATGGTATAATTGATGTAAGACTGCTTCTACAATAATAACCGCCCCGTCTACAAGTAAGCCAAAATCAAGTGCACCTAAACTCATTAGGTTGCCACTCACTCCAAAAAGATGCATCAATATAAATGCAAATAACATCGCAAGTGGTATGACCGAGGCCACCACCAATCCAGCTCTTAAATTGCCTAAAAATAAAATCAATATAAAAATTACAATCAATGCACCTTCTAATAAATTTTTAGAGACAGTGCCAATGGCATTGTCTACCATTTTTGTTCTATCTAAAAAAGGCTCAATAACAACCCCTTCTGGCATGGTCTCCTGAATGATCGCAATCTTAGTTTTAATATCCGAAATAACTTGATTACTATTTTCCCCTTTCAACATCATCACTACCGCACCTGCAACTTCTCCGTCTGCATTATAAGCAGTGGCCCCAAACTTTGTTGCTTCACCAATTTTAACTTCTGCAATGTCTCTCACCAAAAGCGGTATCCCATTTGATAAAGTCTTAACAGGAATATTTGAAATTTGATCCAAACTATCTACCATCCCTTCTGTCCTTATAAACAAAACATTAGGCCCATGCTCAATGTAAGCACCTCCTGCATTTTCATTATTGTTATTTAATGCATTATAGATATCATTCACCGATAAGTCATATTGCTTTAGTAATTCTGGATTCACACTTACTTCAAATTGCTTCACTGATCCTCCAAAACTACTCACATCCGCCACGCCAGGTGTCCCCAATAATTGTTTACGAACAATCCAATCCTGCATTGTTCTTAATTCAGTTAAGCTATACTTTCCTTCATACCCTTTCTTTGTTCTTAAAACATATTGATAAATTTCCCCCAATCCTGTTGTTAAAGGACCAAGTTCTGGGTTACCCATACCCTCTGGAATTTGAGACTTCACAGTGATTAATCGTTCAGAAACCTGTTGTCTAGCCCAATAAATATCAATATCATCTTTGAACACCAAGGTCACTAAACTCAATCCAAAACGTGAAAAACTTCGCTGTTCAATCATCCCAGGAATATTCCTTGTAGCCTGTTCAATTGGCACAGTGATTAATCTTTCTACATCTGGTGCGCCAGCACTTGGAACAGATGTAATAATCAATACTTGATTGTTGGTAATATCCGGAACAGCATCAATAGGTAATTTAGAAATGGAATAAACCCCTCCTAGTATCAATGCAAAAACTCCCAAGAGAATAACTAGTTTATTCTTTATTGAAAACTGTATAATTTTTGATAGCATAATTAAATTTCTTACTCAACAGAATGAATGAATTTACATCTTTTAAAGTTAAACAATAATTACGATGTTTTCTTTTTAGGTAAAGCGTTAAAAAATAGGTAGTCCAAGCTTATATATAAACTATTGTTCGTCATTCTATTGGTTTTTTCTAGTAATGCAAATCGGTAGCCTAGGTTCAGCTTTGCTTGGCTATTAAAAATCATCTGGATAGCCGGTGCTGCATCTAAATATTGTCCTCTACCCGATAATAATTTCTGCCCTAAAAGCTCTAAATACAAATTAACATTGGTTTGTCCATAGGATGAATAACGTTTGGGATAGACCAAAAGCCCGTTAGAAAAACTATACTGAAAGGCGCCCCTTCCATAATGTTGACTCCAATTTTGTTTTTCAACATATCCCAAACTAAGAGAACTCGCCCATTTGTGCTTCAATTGGGTTGCTATAAATCCTAATCCATTGACGGATTCTTCGCCATCCAATAAGACTGCACTGGTATGGATTGCTTGAAGCTTGGTTTGGATTGATTTGGCATAAAAAGCAAATCTTGTATGAGCATACATTGCATCTTTGGTATAGAAACGATATTGAACATAGGCATCCTGACCATTATAATTGGTACCTAGATAAAGAGATACTTTTTTACTAAGCCCAAATTGCATTTGCGTATATTGATTGTTTCTATTTGAGTTCCCACCCATTTTTTGAAAACTATGCTTTAACCCTATTGACCTAGCAGGCTTTGTGCTTGCTGGATCCGTAAAGACATATAGCTCTTGAGCAATCGTAGGTAAAAAAGAAAATATTGCAATGATCAATCCGCAAAAACCAATTGGCAAGGATCGACTATTCATATACTAAACTTTGTACACCAAATCCTGCATCTGTCACCGCCGACTTGATTTGATCTATCTCTACTTTTTTACCAGACTTAAAAGCTAAAATATACATTGACTTTTCAATATCAACTTTCACTTCTTCTACAAAATCTAATTTAGTTAATGCTTTAAAAATAGCTTTAGAACACATAGAACAAGTTAAACCAGAAGCGACAAGTGTTACTTTCTTGATTTCTGCAACTTGTGTTGACACTCGGTCATATTTACAACATTCATGCAATGCATCATAAGATGCTTTTGTTGCTGTTTTATGCTCAGTATCATATCCAATAGCAGCAATCGCAGATTCGATTTTTTCTAGATTGGTTTTGCCATCAAAGATTAATGTCAATAGCTTCGCATCCATATCCCAATTGGCAGTAGTTGCACCTGCTGTTTTTGCAGCTTTTTCGATACTTGATTTACACATGCCACAATTGCCTGAAACTTTTAATTTAGTTGAAGTTTGAGCATTCGCCGAGAAAACAATGGCCATTATAAAGGCAGAAAATAGAATAATTTTTTTCATACAATAAATTTGATTTTTTAAATACTACAATACAAATAGCATGGATACAGCAACGAATTATTGCCGACTCCATCATCATACCTAGAAAAAAATCAAATTAAATAAAGACAATCTAGTGCATAGATTGGTGGACCGGTAAATAATAGTCCTTTCTTGGAATGTACTCGAATGAAAGTATCCTTTATAACGACAGCAGGCGCTGTGTATGTAAAATTGAAAGCAGGAATAGTTGTTTCAGACAACCCCTTTTTGATTGCTTGAAACTCAGATGTCTGATGCAGGTCTTGCTTTTTAACAAAAGTTGTTTTTTCTGCACAACAAGTATCCTTTTTAGTTGACTTGTTTTTAGATGCCCTACCGCATAAACATTTTTGAACTTTCCCAGCACACAAATGTGCTTTTACAGTTGCTCCAACGCTGGAAAAACTGTAAACAAATAAAAGTAGGATGGTCAAAAATTGCTTCACCATACAAAGGTAGTACTAATTGATAAAATTCCACCAAATTCCAACCCTTAACCAAGTCCCTGTACCTAGATAATTTGGCGCAGTAAATTGGTAACGTGTACCTAATTGATTACTAGTGGCTAACAAGGTATTCAATTGTTCCATGCGTATAAATCCTTTAAATCTTTTGATCTTGAAATTTAAAAAGGTATTGGCAATAGGCCTATTATTAGTAGTAAATTGATCTTGTAGGTAGAACTGTCCAGTGAGTGGCATGTATGCGTCAGGTTGAAAGGCGCTATGATAGATCAATTCTAGGCCAGTGGATAGATATAAATTTTTAAAAAAGTTGCCCTCAAAAGCAAGACGCTGTCTAGTAAAAATAACAGGCAAATGTAATGGCGCATTGGGATCTACTAACTGTATACTTAGTTCATTGTACCAATTCAAATAAGTACTTAATTTTAATTGATTGGATACAGTACCCTTAATATAACTCAATGCCTTATCATAAACCATTGGCTGATATCCTGTACCAAAATATTGAAAATTTTGAATGAGTTTGTACTGAAAAGAGGCAGTTAAACCACGACTTTTTTGATCCCACATAGCACCAAGCTCAATCACATTTTCTTTATCAATAGTATTTAATTTGGAAATAGGGAATGCGGTGATACCAAGACGATTAAAGGAAGGTGTACGATTTGAATTTTGCAACCACAAGGCAACTTGATCCCCTTTTTTATTGAACACACTTGTCAAAGAAAACAATGCTTCATAATCACCTGCATGATAGCCATTTAAAAATAATTTTCCAGATGCTTGAATATCCCAACGCAGGTTCTTGGTTTTATTTTTATAGACTCCTAACCCATATATATCATGATTAGACCAACTTAAAATGGTGTCTTTGAAATTCAATTGTTGGTAACCAAGTCCAACTTGAAGGAATTGATTGGGATTGGTTTTTTCAGGAAAAGATACTAAGCTAAATTCATTGGTGAGTCTTCTCCATTGATCTTGAAACAACATGGCATCGCCCACTGGCAATTTGTAATTAAAATACTGCTCATAATTGAGAGCCAAAGGATTCGCATCGGCAAAAGCAAATTGATTGGACTGGTATTTTATTTCATTTTGGAATCTGAGCCTAGGATAAAATAAATAAGTGGTTACCGTATCTTTTACTATTGAATCTTTTTGTCCAATATCATAAGTCTGCTTCCAGACAAAACTTTGTTCCTTATAGGTTGTACCCGTGGCAATACTAGTATTGAATGGATTTCTAAAAGATACGCCACTAATACCTAATCTTGTTTCTAGCTCATAGGGGTTGTTTAAAGAAAGGCTGTCAATTAAATTACTATTAACCAATCCTCCATTTTCAGAAGAGGCAGATTTATTCAATAACATGACCCAATAAGAAGCATAACGCTTGCGTTTAGATTGATAATTTGCAGCAATGCGCATATTATTCAAGTTCGCGTGTTGGTTTTTTAAATTTCCTGGTGCGTTGCTAAAACGATAGGCAAAAGAATAATTGAATTGCTTGGTTTTATTTTGGGTATGTAATAATTCTATTAATTGTTCACCTTTCCCTCCCAATAAATACCCTAATTCTGTATACGGCTTGGTGGTTTGATAGAATGGTGTTTGCTCTAATGTATAATTGTAAACTTCATAGGACCTAAAACCAGCATCCCATCCCCCTCTCTGCAATGGATTAAACAAATAAGATTTGCTAGCATTCCCTATATTACCAAGATGATAATTGCTATAGGGCAGAATGAATTTTGAAAAGAAATCGTTTATACTTGTATCCATATTCTGAATGGCCAAGCTATTATATAATCGATAATAAATAGCAATCGAATCTTCGGCCTTGTCTCTTTTTTGTAAGGAGTCTGTTACACCTCCTCCTCCGCCACCAAATGAATTAAAGCGCATATTCTGTGCACTCAACTGTCCATAAAATAGACAAGTTGTAAAACAGCAGATGAATAAAATACGCTTAGTCCTCATGTTAGATATTATGATAGTGCTATGAAAAGAAATGCCTTAAGAAGCGATTTCTTTTACCAATGCACTAAAAATTACTGTTAATAAAGGTTCAGCTGCATTTGCTGCTGCCAAAACTTCTTCATGTGTAATAACATTATTATCTTCTCTAATACCTAAATCGGTTACAACACTCATGGCAAAAACTTTCATGCCACAATGTACCGCAGCAATATTTTCTTGCACAGTACTCATGCCTACAACATCTCCGCCAGCAATTTTGATTAGTTGGTATTCTGCTCTTGTTTCAAAAGTTGGACCTGTGACGCCTATATAAACCCCTTCATGCACTTTAATTTTATTTGCAGATGCAATTTGTTTTGCTTTTTCAATAAACGCATTGGCATAAGGCTCGCTCATGTCTGGGAAACGTGTGCCAAGTGCAGGCTCGTTTTTTCCCAATAAAGGGTTAGGTGTAAAAAAGCTAATATGGTCTTTTATGATCATTAAATCCCCCACTTCATAATCCTTGTTAACACCTCCAGCGGCATTAGATAACAATAGATTTTCTACACCTAGTAACTTTAATACACGGATTGGGAATACAACTTGTTCTGCAGTATACCCTTCGTAGAAATGGAAACGACCTTCCATGACCCAAACCTTTTTACCATTCAATGTCCCTAAAATCAACCTTCCTTTATGTCCCTCAACGGTACTCACAGGAAAATTCGGTATTTCGTTATAGGGTATACTAAAATCGGCTTCTATCACGCTAGATAGATTTCCCAACCCACTACCTAAAATGATAGCAGTATTTGCTTTTGTAGTAATTTTTGACTGAATAAACCCTGCAGTTGCTTCCAACTGTTGCATTAATGGAGACATAAATTGGCCTTTATTGAGCCACAAATATAACAACAGTAAGGGACTCTAAGCCTTAATTGACTTAGTTTCTCCCTTTAAAACAGTATAGGCAATCCAAGCACTTATGATCATAAATACGGCCCCCATTAAAAAAGAAGCGCCAGGAAAATAAATTGGATTGCCTGGCTTGGTAAAATAGGCAAATAAACTTGTCATAATAAGGGGTCCAGCAATGGAAGTCACACTAATGATACTTGTTAATGATCCCTGCAATTCACCCTGTTCATTTTTAGGCACATGGACAGAAATCAATGCCTGCAATGCAGGTCCAGAAATCCCTCCCAAACAATAGGGGATTAAAAATACAAACATCATCCATGAGCTACTTGCAAAGGCAAATAAGATTAAACCCAGTGCATATAAAGCAATGCCAAAATAAACCGATTTCTCGTTGCCAATTTTTGGATTGATATATCGAATTAAAACGCCTTGTACTAAGCCTACTAAAAGCCCTACCATACCCAAAGAAAGACCAATCATTTTTGGAGACCATTTGAATTTTTCCATATTGGCAAAACTCCAATTACTTTGTACCGCATGCGATGCTAAATAAATAAATACTAAAGCAAAAATCAAACCTGATACTGCTGGATATTTTTTCAAATGTACAAGGGAGCCTAAAGGATTTGATCGCTTCCAATCAAATGCCCTTCTATTTTCAACTGGCAAGGATTCAGGTAATACAAAATACCCATAAACTACATTTAACAAGGCCAAAGATGCGGCTACAAAAAACGGAAGCCTAGGACTGAGTTCTCCTAAAAATCCACCTAACATGGGCCCAATAATAAAACCAATACCAAAGGCAGCACCAATCATACCAAAATTTTGTGCTCTATTTGAATCATCGCTGATATCTGCCATGTAAGCTGATGCAGTGGTTACACTAGCACCAGTAATACCTGAAATAGTTCGTCCTATAAATAGCCAAAGAATGGATGGTGCAAAAGCCAAGAATAAATAATCCAAACCAAAACCTAATAGTGAAATTAACAAGACCGGCCTTCTTCCATATTTGTCACTTAAACTTCCAATGAATGGTGCAAAAATAAATTGCATTGTGGCATATAAAAAAGTCATCCATCCGCCATACAAGGAAGCCTTACTTAAATCATCGGTCTGCAGCAAGCCCTTGATTAATTGTGGAATGACCGGAATGATAATGCCAAGGCCCACAATATCAATCACCAATGTGAGAAATATGAAACCAACTGCTGCCTTCTTTGTATTTGCCATAAAATAAATTGACGGATAGCGCAAATTTGCCTATCCGTCAAATATACAAGTACAATTCAATACTTCAAAAACTATCCCTCATTCCTAAAGACAACCACCCCGTCAAAAATATCAATTAAGACTTTTTTAGACTTATCAATGGCGCCGCTTAAAATTTGCTTACTCAATTCATTCACAACCAATTTCTGAATTAAGCGCTTTAATGGCCTTGCGCCAAACTGCATATCAAAGCCTTGTTCAGAGAGGTATTCAACCAGGTAATCTGTAAATTCAATTTGCATGCCGTTTTCAGCCACCAGTGACTTTAACTGCTTCAATTGAATTTGAACAATCGAAGCCATCTGCTTTCTCAATAATGGAGAGAACATGATGATATCGTCTACCCTATTTAAAAATTCAGGACGGATGGTTTGTTTTAGCAAATCCATCACTTCTGTTTTTGCTAGAGCTGTTTTTTCTTCCAAATTTTGATCAGTCACTTCTTCAAATGCATCCTGAATTAATTGACTACCAATATTACTTGTCATAATGATGATGGTATTTTTAAAATTAACCACCCTTCCTTTATTATCCGTCAATCGTCCATCATCCAATACTTGTAATAAAATATTCCAAACATCTGGATGCGCTTTTTCTATTTCATCTAATAGCACTACGCTGTAAGGCTTACGACGCACAGATTCTGTCAACTGTCCGCCCTCTTCATAGCCCACGTATCCTGGAGGGGCACCCACTAATCTTGACACGGTATGCTTTTCTTGGTACTCACTCATATCTATTCTAGTCATCATACTATCGTCGTCAAACAAATAATTAGCCAATGCTTTTGCCAATTCTGTTTTACCTACACCAGTTGTGCCTAGAAAGATAAATGAACCAATTGGTTTCTTAGGATCTTGTAATCCAGCCCTACTTCTTCTTATTGCATCTGATACTGCTGTGATAGCTTCTTCTTGACCAATTACTCTTTCATGCAAAGCCGTTTCTAAATGCAATAATTTTTCTCTTTCAGATTGCATCATTTTATGTACGGGTATGCCTGTTGCTTTTGCAATATTTTCTGCGATATCATCTGCATCTACTTCCTCTTTCATTAAACGCTTACCTTCTTCTCCTAATTCATTTAACTGATTGGTGCACTCTAATAAAAGGGTTTCTTGTTCTTTTAATTTTCCATAACGAATCTCAGCTACTTGTCCATAATCTCCATTACGTTCAGCCACTTCTGCAGCTTGTTTTAATTGCTCCATTTTACCTTTTGCATCCTGCACTTTATCAACCAACTCTTTTTCTACTTTCCATTTTGCAGTGAGGGTATCTTGTTGCACCAATAAATTACTTATTTCTACATTCAATTGTTTTAATTGATCTGGATTGTTCTCACGTTTAATAGCCTCTCTTTCAATTTCTAATTGTCTAATTTGACGTTGTAAAGTATCCAAATCCTCTGGCATGGAATTCATCTCTAATCTAAGCTTTGCAGCACTTTCATCAATTAAATCAATGGCTTTATCAGGTAAAAAACGATCTGTAATATACCTAGAAGAAAGTTCTACAGCAGCTACTATCGCTTCGTCCTTAATGCGCACATGGTGATGCGTTTCGTACCTTTCCTTTAACCCTCTTAAAATAGAAATAGCATCTTCCTTGGAAGGCTCATCAATCATCACTTTCTGGAATCTTCTTTCCAAGGCTTTATCCTTTTCAAAAAACTTTTGGTACTCATTTAAAGTGGTTGCGCCAATTGCCCTCAACTCTCCTCTTGCCAATGCTGGTTTCAAAATATTAGCAGCATCCATGGCACCATCACCTCCACCAGCGCCTACAAGTGTATGAATTTCGTCAATGAATAAAATAATATCTCCATCACTACTAGTCACTTCTTTAATGACACCTTTTAATCTTTCTTCAAATTCACCTTTGTATTTTGCTCCAGCAATCAACAACCCCATATCTAAAGCATAAATAATTTTAGACTTTAAATTTTCGGGCACATCCCCATTCACTATTCGCATCGCCAAGCCTTCTGCAATGGCTGTTTTACCCACACCTGGCTCACCCACTAAAATTGGATTGTTTTTACTTCTTCTAGTTAGGATATGCAATGTTCTTCTTATTTCGTCATCACGACCAATCACAGGATCTAATTTTCCTTTGTTGGCCATCTCGTTTAAATTCTTTGCATATTTATTCAATGCTTGAAACTGAGTCTCTTGCGTGGCGGACTTAATTGTTTCACCCTGTCTTAATTCTGTGATGGCCGTTTTTAACCCTTTCTCTGTCAAGCCTGCATCTTTTAAAATTTTTGCAACAGCATCATTCACTTGAAGGATACCCACAATTAAATGCTCCACTGTTACAAAGTCGTCCCCAAAATCTTTCAATGAAGCAGTTGCTTTTAACAACACTGCATTCAAATCTCTACTCAATGCAGAGGCAGGTTCACCACTTTGTTGTTTTGGTAATTTTTCAAATAATGCATCTAGCTTTTGTAATACCCAAGCTGGTTGTACATTATTTTTTTTCAATAAAAAATCAGTTGGACTGTCTTTGTCTCCAAGAATCGCTTTTAATAAGTGAGCAGTTTCAATATTGGCATGTTGGTTATTATAAGCCAATTGCTGTGCAGCCTGAATGGCTTCCTGCGCTTTAATGGTATATTGATTTAAATTCATATTACTAGTTTTAGTATTTACTTTAATCCCGCAAATAGAAAGCCACAGCTATAATTCAGCAATTATGTCTTAATCCGTCTTAAAAAAGCGTAATAAAGTCAGTCATAGATTGGTTTTTCTGCTAAATTTACATTTGATGACAAAAAGCATTAAGATGACGCCAAAAAGAAATTTATTCTTATCGCAATACGAACACAAGAGCCAACCACTAGCCTCCTCTAGTGTTTACTATCAACGTGTTTTAACGAACCTTTTTAAATCGATTTGTATTTTAGGCGTATCGTTGATGATTGGTATTCTTGGCTATAAATTTTTAGGGCCAATGCCTTGGATAGATGCATTACACAATGCCTCCATGATTTTAAGTGGTATGGGACCTGTTGTCACCATTCAAACCAATGCAGGAAAATTATTTTCTTCATTCTATGCCATATTTAGCGGCGTTGTATTTATCACAAGTATTAGCATATTGATTGCACCAACTGCGCATCGTTTTTTTCACTCCATGAATCTTGAAGATTGAACCAATTTAGGCATACACAACTCATAAAAGAGCTTGCAATACAGCATGGATTTGATTTCTGTGGTATTGCAGAGGCTAAGGAATTAACTGAAGATGCATTTAGATTAGAGCAATGGCTGGCAAAAGGTTTTCATGGAGATATGCAGTACATGGAAAAACATTTTGACTTAAGAATCAATCCAAAAAAATTAGTACCTGGTGCAAAATCTGTTATTACTTTTTTAAAAAATTATTACCCAGAACAGGAACAACCAGCAGGCTTTCCAAAAATTGCGAAGTATGCATACGGCCAAGATTACCATGAAGTCATTAAGCTTTCATTAAATCAAATGCTAGATGAATTACGTCAAAAAATTGGTCCAATTGAGGGTAGAGGATTTGTTGACTCTGCTCCCGTCTTAGAGCGTTCCTGGGCTTGGCTTTCAGGTGCTGGCTGGATAGGTAAAAACGGTAATTTAATTCAACCTAAAAAAGGCTCTTATTTTTTTATTGCAAGTTTGATCGTAGACCTTGAATGTGTTTATGACCAACCCATTGCAAAAGATTATTGCGGCACTTGTACTAAATGTATTGATGCATGTCCAACACAAGCTATCCTGCCCAATAAAACCATTGAAGCAAATCATTGTATTAGCTACTACACCATTGAGTTGAAAAAACAAACCATCGAAACAGGTTCTGATAGAGCCTACCAAGACTGGGCATTTGGTTGCGATATTTGTCAGGATGTATGTCCTTGGAATCGATTTAGCCATCCGCACCAAGAAGCAAAATTCAAGCCAATCGAAGGCTTATTAACGATGTCTAAAGATGCTTGGCTCGAAATAGAAGAAACAAGTTTTAAAGCAAGGTTTAAACAATCTCCTTTACTAAGATCAAAATTAAAAGGCATCAAAAGGAATATTGAATACTTAAAGGATCAAGAACAATAAACTTTATCACTTTATTTTAAGGCTACACTATCAGATAAAATACAAGCAGTTAAATTTTGTAATTCTTCTTCCATTTTTGCACCTAAGACTTTCTCATTCAATAAAGTCTGAAATTTTTCCCATGGATACCATTTTACATGTTGCTCAAAGGACCAGTGAATCACATAAGTGCCCTCTTTTAAAGGCAGCCATTCTATTTGAACCTGATATGGCGCTTGTCCTGTGGCTACCCACTGTAAAAGGACTGAACTATCAGTACTTGAAAGCATTTTGATTGTTTGAGTACCTACTTGTGCTAGACTATCCTGTACCATCACGGATTGATCTTTCCAATCACTCATCCAGCCTTTCCAAGCAGATAAGTCTTTCACACAATGTTGAATTTGCGATTTTGTTGCATTGACTTCTACTGCCCTGGATGTAATGACAACCGAAGGGAATAAGCTGGCTATAGCAGTGATTAAAATGCTTATCACTAACACACTTATGATAGCAAAACGAATTAGTTTCATTTTATTCCCATTTAAAAATTTTATACGCAGCCGCATACACAATCACAATCCATACAAAAAGTATCGCTATCTCATTTCCTACTGAAAATAAATTTGCGCCTTCAAACGCAATTTCGCGCATAGCATTGTTAAAATGCGTTAATGGTAAAATATTACAAAATGGTTGAAGCCATTTAGGAAAGGCATCGATAGAAAAGAAGGTGCCCGCCAATAAAAACTGAGGCAAGGTAATTAAATTAGCAAATGGCGGAATGGTACTTTCGTTCTTAGCCACACCACTCACAATAAAGCCAAAACCCATAAATAGGATCAAGGCAATAAAACTAAGTACCATGATATTCAAGAAAGTGACAAAGCCATGCACAAGCGTGAAATTAAATGCAAAATGGCCAATGCCAATAATGATTATGGCAGTCATCAATTGAAAAATAACCCTACTCAAGGCCTCACCTAAAATAATATACAACCGTCTAATTGGTGTAGCATAAAATCTTTTTAAAACGAGTTGTTGTCTTAAATTAAAAAACAAAAAAGCCACACCAAACACCCCTGCACTTAATAAAGAAAAACCAAGTTGTCCTGGTAAAATGAAATCGATTGTTCTATAGGTTCTACCTGGCACTTCAATCACTTCGTTCTTAACCACCGCAATAGTTGGGGCATCTTTAAATTCAGAGGCATTGATATTTGCAATCACTGCATTTAAAATAGATTTAATTACTTCAATATTTTGCGGATTCGCAGCAGCCGAACTTGTTAATTGGATTTGATATGGCTGGCTAGGATTTTGTGTTGGCTGAATATCAATTAACGCTATAATTCTTCCCTTAGCTAATTCTGCATCCACGATACTTTGATCAGCTGTTATAAACTTCAATTCTGCCAGTGACTTTATTTTTGTATAAACCAAATTAGTCGTATCTGCATTGGGTGCTAAAGCTACTTTAATATTGAAGTTTCCACCGCTACTTAAAAATCCAAATACTAAAATGAAAATAAGCGGGAATGCAATACTAAAAATAACTGCAGATGGGCTTCTCAAGATAGAGCGCAGGCTTGCTCTTGTAATAGCAAGCATCGCTTTAATTTGACTGTATGAATGCATGATACCTAAGGCTGTTTAACCACAAATATAGGCATTCGTGCTTGAGGGGCGCCAACCATTTGTTGTACAGTTTTCAAATTTTGGAAAATCTGCCATTGGCTTGCACCTATTTCAGATTCGATTGACTTAACTTTTACATAGTCTTTATAATCTTCAATTAAATCTTCTAAAAATGATTTTGATTCTGGATATTGCTTGATGCTATAACCCTTTATTTTCGCCATTTTAGCTGCAGAAGCGAGTGCATCATTTAATGTACCAATTCTATCCACTAGTCCCACATTGATCGCATCCGAACCTAACCAAACTCGACCTTGCGCAATTGAATCCACATAGTCCATTGATTTTTTCCTACCCTTCGCTACCCTAGTTTTAAATGTATGGTAGATACTATCTACACCAGATTGCAACATTTTTTGCTCCATCGTATTAAGTGGTCTTGTCACAGTAGGCGCATCTGCGTATGGCGCGGTTTTTACACCATCAAAACTAATGCCTAATTTATTATTCATGAATCCTGAAATATTTGGAATCACCGTAAATACGCCGATCGAACCTGTAATCGTATTGGCATCTGCGTAAATTGAATCAGCGCCAGATGCAATATAATATCCACCAGAGGCAGCCACATCGCCCATACTTACAATCACAGGTATCTTTCCTTTAATCAGTTCTATTTCTCTCCAAATAATATCACTTGCTAATGCACTTCCTCCTGGAGAATTCACTCTTAAAACAAGTGCATCTATGGATTCGTCTGCTCTAATTTTTTGAAGCAACATTCTAAAATCATCACTTGCAATAGAGCCTTTGATGCCCTTGCCCATTACAATATCTCCGTCTGCATACACCACAGCGATTTTACCGCCACCAGTTCCTCTTAATGGCACCGACTTGGCGTACTCCTTAATTGTAACAAATGGAATATCGTTTTCTTTTATGCCATTTAATTTTTTTGCAATCATTTTCTTCAATTGGTCGTCATAGATTAATCCATCCACCAAACCATTTGACAAAGCATCTTGTGCAGATTGAATTTTAGCCTCGTTGGCCATTGCCTTTAACTTTTCAGGTGCAATTTGTCTTGCACTTGCTACAGAACTAATAAAATGATCATATAAACCATTCAACCACACACCTGTTTGCTGCTTATTGGCATCCGACATTTTTGTATACCTAAAAGGCTCTGTTGCACTCTTGAATTTGCCTGCATAAAATACTTGCATTTCAACATCCAATTTATCCAGCATTCCTTTTAAGAAAACTGTTTCCAGAGAAAACCCACTAAACTCTAATCCACCTTTTGGATGTGTATAAATTTGATTGGCTACATTTCCAACCCAGTACCCTTTTTGAGAAATCGTTTCGCCGTATGCTAAAATAAATTTGTTGCTTTTTTTGAAATCAACCAAGGCTTTTCTAAGTTCCTCTGAACTTGCATAGCCATTCGCATTTTGTTGACACTTGATATAAATACCTTTAATATTTGAATCTTTTTTTGCATGCTGAATCAATCCAATCACCGATGTTAAGCTTGGAACTTTCCCCTTACCAGGATTCATCAATTCAGTAAATGGATCCGATACTTCTTTTTCTGTGAAAGTATCATTTAAGTCGATCACTAAAACTGCATTGGTTGGAACAGTTACTTCTACATCAGAAGAAAAAGCCGCAGCAAATCCAATTAATAGCAACACGCCACCAATTGAAAAAACAATGATTGCAAGTAATGCAGCAAAGAATGAACTAAAGAAACTTTTCATAATAAAGATTGATTTTGAAGAAATCTAAAATAGCAACAAAAAAATAAAGATTGCCTTGTAAAATTATGGATATTTGTGTTCATTCTCAGCATACTTCTATGAACCATGTATACCTCATGATAGGCGGCAATATAGGGAACCGATTGGCCAATTTAGAAAATGCTCGAAATAGCATTGACATAAAGTGTGGCCCAATACAAAAGCAGTCCTCTATCTATGAAACAGAAGCCTGGGGCATGAAAGACCAGCCTGCATTTTACAATCAAGCACTCTGTATTGAAACAGCATTGGCCCCCCAAGACTTAATGGACATGCTTCTTGCGATTGAGGTTTCAATGGGTCGTGAAAGATTGATCCCCCTAGGACCGAGAACCATTGATTTAGACATTATTTATTTTAACCAAACAATAATGGATCTACCTGGTTTGATTATTCCACATCCTAGACTAGCAATGCGCAACTTTGTTTTGGCGCCATTGGTGGAAATTGCACCTGATTTTGTGCATCCTATCCTTAAAAAAACGAATTTTCAGCTCTACAAAGAGAGTACAGACAGCTCTGTTGTGTATAAAAAAACTGATCTATAAAGGATCCAGAACTTATCTTTGTCCGCAAGTATTAGAAGCATTATGAAGCATCATTTTATAGCAATTGAGGGGAATATTGGTGCAGGAAAGACAACTTTATCACAATTGCTCGCACAACATTTTGATGCAAAGCTTGTTTTAGAGGAATTTGCGGATAACCCATTTTTGACAAAATTTTACGAGAACCCAAAGCAATACGCTTTTCCATTGGAACTGTTTTTTTTAGCAGAGCGATTCAAACAGCAACAAGAAATGATTAAGTCCAATGACTTATTTCAAAATATCACTGTATCAGACTATATTTTTACAAAGTGCTTGCTCTTTGCTAAGGTAAATTTACCTGAAGAAGAATTTAGATTGTATCAAAAAATGTTCGATGTCTTTGTGCAACAATTGACACCACCTGATATTTTGATTTATTTACATGCCCCAGTGAATAGATTGCAAGGAAATATTAAAAAGCGGAATCGAAAATTTGAACAATCCATCCCCGACGAATACTTATTTAAATTACAAGAAACCTATACCAGCTATATTAAACAACATAATATCAAAACTATTTTTGTGGATGCTAGTAATGCAGATTTTTTGTACAATGAAAAGCATTTTAAAGTCATTACAGACGCATTGGATAAAGATTTAGAAGAAGGACAACATTATTTTACACTACCCTAAGTTCAACCTATCAATACTGTTATGGAGCAAAATGCACAACAAATAACCAAAGATCCATTTGCAGCTTTAAGGATAACTGAGTTTAGAAATTTAATGATTGGACGTTTTTTGTTTATCATGGGGCTAAGGATGATGGGCACATTGGTAGGCTGGTGGATCTATGAATTAACCAATGAACCTTTTGCAATAGGATTAATTGGTTTAGCAGAAGTCATTCCTGCGGTATCACTCGCCTTATATGCAGGCCATGTGATTGATAAAAGCGAGAAAAGAAAAATTATATTAAGAGGCGTTTCACTCTACTTTATTTGTGCAATTTGTTTGTTGCTCTTATCATCAGCCTATGGTAAGGCACATTTAGGTAATCTACAAATAGCCTTAGTTATTTATTTTGTCATCTTTTGTACCGGTATCATCCGTTCTTTTACAGGACCTGGATTTGGTACTTTGGTGGGTGAAATTGTTCCTAAAAATTTATTACAAAATGCCACTACTTGGAGTCAAGGGATGTGGTTGAGCGCCTCTGTCGTAGGACATGCAAGTGTTGGTTTTATGATTGCAGGATTTGGCATTCATGGCTCTTTAATCCTGGTGGTATCCTTGGTAGCAATTGGCTTTTTCTTTATTCAAAAAATAAGTGCAAAGCCTCCGCACCCCACTGTGGTGGAACAAAAGCCTTTAGAGAGTGTGAAAGAAGGATTGCGTTTTGTTTTAAATACGAAAGAATTATTAGGCGCACTTTCATTGGACTTATTTGCTGTTCTTTTTGGTGGTGCAGTTGCAATGGTACCTGTATTTGCAAGAGATATATTAAAAGTAGGTCCTATTGGTTTTGGATGGCTCAATGCAGCGACTGATATTGGCGCGATGCTGATTATCATTTTAATTACATTATTCCCTGTTACACAAAAACAAGGAAAAAAATTATTACTTGCTGTCGCAGGCTTTGGTGTTTGTATCATTGTGTTTGCATTGTCTAAAATATTTTGGATCTCATTTGCAGCATTGTTAATGAGTGGTATTTTAGATGGATTTAGTATGATTGTTCGAGGCACCATTGTTCAGCTCAAAACACCAAGCCATATGCGAGGCAGGGTGATGTCGGTGAATTCGATGTTCATTAATAGCAGTAACGAATTAGGACAATTTGAAAGCGGATTGGCAGCAAAAGCAATGGGTGTAATACCATCGGTGGTATTTGGTGGTGTGATGACCATTTTAGTGGTATTCACTACTTGGTTTAAAGCACCCAAACTAAAAGAAATGGAATATTAACTATTTCGCAATAAGTGCATTCATGACATCATGCACAATAGGACAGAATTCTGCATTTTTCATTGTAATTGGAATGCGTTTGAAAAAAACATCCTCATCGGTATAAGGGAATCTTTGGCAATCGGTTGGACGATGGTCATAAATACCACAAGCATTATCACTACCTAAAAAAGGACAAGGCCTTGTCTTAGAAACATAGTCGCCTTCTTCATCCATACTCAAATACTGATCAATAAAAGCGGTCTCTTTCATGCCCATGTATTTACTGATTCTTTTAATGTCGGGCATTTTGAATCTTGGGGAATAATTTTTACAACATCTTGCACAATCTAAACAATCAATTTTCTCAAATGCGGCTTCATGCAGGTCTGGCAATTGCTTTAATATAACGCGCTTATCCACCCTTTTAAGAAAGTTCTGGAATTTTTTAAGTTGTTCCGGAGCGGGCGTATCGTATAAGTGTTCAGTGTTTGCTTGCATAATAGATAACAAAAGTAAACTATTTAGCCATCATCCACAAGCTTTCCCCATTCAAGTAAATTTAGTCCCCTATCCCTTTTGAAGGCGGTACTAAAAGCCTATCTTTGTGCCAATTTTTAACCCTTTCAATTCCGTCGAAATGAATCAAAATGGCGCAGAATTTATCCAAAGACATATTGGCCCAAATCCAGTAGATAGTGCAAAAATGTTGAAGGCAGTTGGAGTGGATACTTTAGCAGCATTAATAGACAAAATTGTACCTGCAAATATTCGTTTAACAAAACCAATGGAGATTCCTGAGGGATTGACCGAGTTTGAAATGTTGCAATCACTTAAAGCAATTGGTGAGAAAAATATTGTTGCGAAAAATTTTATCGGACAAGGTTACTATGGTACTATCACACCTTCTGTAATATTAAGAAATATATTTGAAAACCCAGGTTGGTATACACAATACACCCCTTATCAAGCAGAAATTGCACAAGGCCGTTTAGAAAGTTTATTGAACTTTCAAACTATGGTGACCGATTTGACTGGAATGGATATTGCAAACGCCTCTTTATTAGACGAAGCGACTGCAGCTGCAGAAGCAATGGCGATGATCTTTAATCATATTAATAAAACAGAGGTTATTAGTCAACCAAAATTATTTGTGGACGAAGCAATTTTTGCACAAACAAAATCTGTTTTACAAACTAGAGCAACGCCAATTGGTGTAGAATTAGTGACAGGTGATTTTAAAACTGCTACTATTGATGGTGGATTCTTTGGTGCGATCCTTCAATATCCAAATGCCAATGGTGCAATCCAAGACTACACGAGCTTTATAGACCAAGTGCATCAAGTAGGTGGTATGGTTATTTTAGTAGCCGACTTACTTTCATTGACTGTTTTAAAAAGTCCAGGTGAATTGAATGCAGATGTGGCTGTAGGTAACACACAAAGATTTGGTGTACCAATGGGATTTGGTGGACCACATGCTGCTTATTTTGCAACTAAAGATGCCTTTAAAAGAGGTATGCCAGGAAGATTGATCGGCGTAAGTATAGATGCACAAGGCAACCGTGCATTGAGAATGGCATTGCAAACTAGAGAGCAACATATTAAACGCGAAAAAGCAACTTCTAATATTTGTACTGCACAAGCATTACTTGCAAACATGGCTGTGATGTATGCAGTATATCATGGACCTGATGGATTAAAAGCAATCGCTACAAGAGTGCATGCATTGGCTCAAGGATTGGCACAACAATTAGAAAGTTTAGGAGTTCAACAAGTGAATGAATTTTATTTCGACACATTACACTTAACAGGTTTTGATGCCAATAAATTATTTGAGCTTGCAAACAAAGAAGCGATCAATTTCAACTATTTTACAAATGGCACAGTTTCTATTAGTATAGACGAAACAACCTCTGTAAAAGATATTCAATCAATTGTGCATTTGTTTGAAACATTGACAGGTAAAACTGCTAATGCATTGAATGCAAATATCAAAAACGCAGCTATACCAGCGCAATTGGTTAGAACCAGCGACTACTTAACACATCCTGTATTCAATACACATCATAGTGAGACACAAATGATGCGTTATATCAAGCAATTAGAGAATAAAGACCTTTCTTTAAACACGAGTATGATTAGCCTTGGTAGTTGTACTATGAAATTGAATGCTGCGACAGAAATGATTCCAGTGAGTTGGCCTTGTTTTGGCGGCTTACATCCTTTTGCCCCTGCAAATCAAACCATCGGATACCAAGAGATTGTAAAAGAGCTAAGTGCTTATTTATGTCAAACAACTGGATTCACTGCTTGTAGTTTACAACCTAACAGTGGTGCACAAGGTGAGTATGCAGGATTATTAACCATTCGTTCTTACCATGCTGCCAGAAATGAGCCGCATAGAAATATTGTTTTGATTCCAATTAGTGCACACGGCACCAACCCTGCAAGTGCGGTTATGGCTGGCTTTAAAGTAGTGGTAGTGGCATGTGATGCTGCAGGAAATATTGATGTGGCAGACCTTACAGAAAAAGCAATTCAACATAAAGACAACCTTGGTGCACTGATGGTGACTTATCCATCTACACATGGTGTGTTTGAAGAAACCATCATGGATATCTGTAATACCATTCACGTAAATGGTGGTATGGTTTACATGGATGGTGCTAACATGAATGCGCAGGTTGGATTAACAAGTCCAGGAAATATTGGCGCGGATGTATGTCACTTGAATTTACATAAAACATTTGCGATTCCACATGGTGGAGGTGGACCAGGTGTTGGACCAATTTGTGTGAATGATAAATTAGCGCCTTTCTTGCCAGGTCATATTAAGAATGGAGATGCAACCAACGCAGTAAGTGGTGCGCCATTAGGATCTGCAAGTATTTTATTAATTAGTTATGCATATATCAAAATGTTAGGTGCCAAGGGATTGGAATTAGCAACAAGCTATGCCATTCTGAATGCAAACTATATGAAATCAAGATTAGAAAAAGCATACACTATTTTATATACTAGTAAAAATGGCACATGTGCACACGAATTCATCATTGACCTAAGACCATTTAAACAAACTGCAGGTATTGAAGCAGAAGATGTGGCTAAGCGTTTGATAGATTATGGATTCCATGCACCAACTATGAGCTTCCCTGTAGCAGGCACTATTATGATTGAGCCTACCGAAAGTGAGGATATGGCAGAATTGGATCGCTTCTGTGATGCATTGTTAGCAATCCATGCAGAAATTGTTGCCATTGAAACAGGCCGTTTTGATAAAACAGATAATCCATTGAAAAATGCACCACATACACAACATGTGATTTGTGCAAACGAATGGTCTCATAGTTATACAAGACAAGAAGCTGCATTCCCACTACCTTATGTTGCGTTGAATAAATTTTGGCCAACAGTAGCACGTGTAAACAATACACATGGGGACAGAAACCTTGTTTGTACTTGTGAGCCAGTATCATCTTATGCATAGCTAGGATAACAATAAATAGTAAGTACAAAAGAGGCACTTCAATTGAAGTGCCTCTTTTTTTGATCTAATTCAGCATATATAACTAAGCATCCATCCTTTTTACGACACTTGTACTAGTGATAGGAGGATTCCCATTTAACATGAACTCATACAAACCAATGATTTTCTCCTTGTCAGTTAATGAGGTTTGTAATTTATCAAAATCGTTTTCAAGTTTTTTTAATTTCTTGTTTTCGCTTGTGTATTTATTTGTAAAATCTTCTAAAATAATATCGTCTATTTGTTGACTTTCTTGTTCGGCCAGTTTTAGCATTTGCCCCTCCCCTGTTAGTATCCATAAAATATCAAGTTCTGGATAGGCTAGGTATATCTTAATTAAGATATCTGATCCTACCGAACCTAAGTTTTTTAATTGCTTTGAGAAGTAGCCATTGGACAAATCAATTTTTTGCTCAAAAGCATGTGGCGAAATCTTTTTGAAATGCATAAAGATTTCGATTCTTTCAATTGGTTTCATGATAATAACATTTAGAGGTGATTTAATACGATATTGTTTGCTGTATCGTTTTACTAAATTACCTCTATCAATAAAATCATGTCCAAAACTTAGGCCTCAATTATATAAGACCTAGGCCTCATTTTATAAAAAATACTAACAAACTATTGTTTTTCGCTAAGTTCTAACCACCTTAATTCTGATGCTTCTAATTCGGCTGTAACCGAAGCCAGCTGTGCACTCAGGGCACTGATTGCATTATAATCTCCGGTCGTATTGTTAAGTTCGCTGGTGAGTGTCGCTTTTTTAATTTCTAATGCCGGCATGGACTTATTCAATTGTTCTAGTTCTAATTTTTCTTTGTAAGACATTTTTTCAGCAACTTTCTTTGGAGCATTGTCAATTACAAAATCATTTGATGGGCTTATTGTTGCAGAAGCTATTGGCTTTACCTCATGTTCTACTTGCGTGGTGATATCAGAGCTTACAGCAGCATAGTTTTGTTTGCTTTTTTCTAAAATTCTAAACTGTGTATAATTACCAGGATAGTCACGAATCACACCATCCCCTTCAAATATAAATAAGTGGTCAACTAATTTATCCATAAAGTAACGATCATGTGATACCAATAAAACACAACCCGCAAAATCAATTAAAAACTGTTCTAATACCGCCAAAGTTGGAAGGTCTAAATCATTGGTAGGCTCATCCAAGATTAGAAAATTAGGATTTTTAAATAAGATGGTTAAAAGCTGGAGTCTTTTTTTCTCTCCACCACTCAAAGCGCTTAAATAAGTATATTGTTTGTCTGGAGTGAATAAAAATAATTCTAAGAATTGTGCTGCACTCAATGTGCCACCGCTAGCCAAAGGAAACTGCTCGGCAAATGTTTTTAAATACTCAATGACACGCATGTCCTTTTTGTAGGTAAGCCCCTCTTGAGAAAAATGACCAAAGACAATGGTATCGCCTACATTTATTTTACCACTATCTGGCAATGTCAATCCTTGTAAAATTTGCAAGAAAGTAGACTTCCCAACACCATTCTTGCCTACAATACCAATACGCTCCCCTTTACTAAAAGTATAATCAAAGCCTTTTAGCACAACCAAATCGCCATAGGACTTGTAGACTTTAATAGCTTCAATGATCTTGCCCCCCAATCGGGTCATCTTCATATCCAATTGCAAATTGGTGTCTTCTATTTTCTGTTTTGCCTTCGCTTCTACTTCGTAAAAATTATCCTGCCTACTTTTACTTTTAGTTGTCCTCGCTTTTGGCTGCTTACGCATCCACTCTAATTCTTTTCTAAAGGTATTTTTTGCTTTGTCAATACTTGCCAATTCTGATTCAATCCTAGCAGCTTTCTTCTCTAAATAATTTTCATAATCCCCTTTGTAACTATATAATTTTTCTCTTTCTAATTCCCAAATCTCGTCTGTAACTGCTTCTAAGAAATAACGATCATGTGACACAAGTAACAAGGTTACTTTTTCTTGCTCTAAATAATTTTCCAGCCATTCAATCATATTTAAATCCAAGTGATTGGTTGGCTCATCCATTAACAATAAAACGTGTTTTGGTTCAAATCCAATTTGGATCAGTGTTTTAGCTAAAGAAACACGCTTTCTTTGTCCACCACTTAATTTAGAAACGGGTTGTTCTAGATGATGGATATTTAACTGGGTTAAAATCGTTTTTACTTTTGATTCAAAGTCCCAAGCGTTGTTCTCCTCCATTTCCATAATCGCATCTGTAATCAAACTTTCATCTTCTGTCTCCATAGCCATTTCATAATTGCTGATGGCCTTCATGATAGGATGTTCTTGATTGAACAAGTTCTGAGTCACCGATGCGGTTTCAATAAATTGAGGGTCTTGTTCAAATAAGACCAAGTGGACGTCTTTATGCACTTTAGCAGTCCCCGAGTCTGGCACTTCCTTACCGGATAAGATTCTTAAAAGTGTACTTTTCCCAATACCATTCCTGGCCACCAAGGCGATTCTGTCACCCTCATTGATATTAAAGCTGATTCCCTTAAATAAAGGGGTAATTCCATAACTCTTTGTCAGATTTTCTACAGATACATAATGCATGGCGCAAAGATACAAGCACTAAATTAAAATAGGGGAAAAAGCAACGAAGATTGTACTTTTGTATACGTTAATATCGAAATAGATGAAAAATTTTGAAGTGCCTTCAGGCTACAGAAGCCCATTAATTGTCGCGATCAAACAAAAGCGCAAATTAGACGATAAGCTCAAGAAAGATTTCACCCCAACTGAACTCGACTTTGGCAGGGTGAAAATCTATTTAGCAAGGCATTTTGGATTTTGTTATGGGGTAGAAAATGCGATTGATATTGCCTATAGAACCATTGAGGAAAATAAGGGCAAAAGGATATTTTTATTGAGTGAGATGATCCATAATCCTCAAGTGAACAATGACTTAACAAGCAAAGGCGTACAATTTTTGCAAGATACTTTAGGTAAAGAATTGATTCCTTTATCCGAATTAACCAAAGAAGATATTGTCATTATTCCTGCATTTGGCACCACACTAGAATTAGAGGAGAAATTAAGAGCAAAAGGTATTGCAATAGAATCCTATGATACCACTTGCCCTTTTGTAGAAAAAGTTTGGAACCGTAGTGAACAAATAGCACAAAAAGGCTACTCTATTGTTATACATGGTAAACCAAAACATGAAGAAACAAGGGCCACTTTTTCGCATACTTCTTTACATACGCCCACATTAATTGTGAACGATCTTGAAGAAACCAAGGTCTTGGGTAAAATTATTAGCGGCGAATTGCCTCTAACTTTTTTTTATGATTTTTTTATCAATCGTTTCTCAGCAAACTTTGATCCAGCTATACATTTAGATAAAATTGGCGTTGTGAACCAAACAACACAATTAGCCACCGATACCCAAGCAATTTCAGATTATCTTAAGCAAGTCATCTTAACAAAATTTGGTCCAGAAAATTTAGCTGCCCATTTTGCCGATACTAGGGATACACTTTGCTATGCCACCAATGACAATCAGTCTGCAGTGATTGGACTACTTGAGACCCAAGCTGATTTAGCGATTGTGATGGGTGGAAAAAATAGCAGCAATAGTTCACACTTGGTAGAATTGTGTGAGCGAAAACTACCTACTTATTTTATTGATGACGTAAGTAAAATTATAGATGCGCATAGGATTGAAAAAACCAATTGGAAAAACAAACAATCAGAAATAGTAGAAGGTTACTTGCCTGATGCAAATCCTATTCGAATTTTAATGACAAGTGGTGCAAGCTGTCCAGACACCGTTGTAGAAGCTGTTATCAAAAAAATCCTTAGCTTTTATCAATTAGAGACTCCATTTGAAAAAGTAAAGGATAAGTGGATAAATTAATTTATACGCTCCATTGCCCACTGCATGGCCAGCTCGAACTGTTGCGCTCTATCTAAATTAGTATTGTCTAATACCAACGCATCCTGAGCTTGTTTTAGTGGACTATGCTCCCTTGTGCTATCCATTAAATCCCTTTGTTGCAAATTTGCAGCAACTTCTTCCTTGCTTATACTAGGATTTGTTTGAAGTAATTCTTGGTACCTACGTTCCAATCTAATGGCCGGATCTGCCGTAACAAATATTTTTAATGCTGCATTTGGGAATACCACAGTACCGATATCTCTTCCATCCATGACAATGCCTTTATCCACTCCCATAGCTTGTTGTTGCGCAACTGCAAAATCTCTCACCGCTGCAATAGATGCCACTTCACTTACTTTTTGACTCACTTGCATTTCACGAATTTCTTGTTCAACATTTTCACCATTTAAATACATATCACTTTTCTGACTTACACTATTGTACTTAAATCTTAATTCAATTGCATGCAATGCAGCTTCAATAGATGTATTGTCATTGAATGCAATATTGTTTCTTAAAAAATATAGGGCGATGGCTCGATACATTGCACCTGTATCAACAAAAACATACTCCAATGCTTTCGCCATTGCTTTAGCAAGTGTACTCTTTCCGCAGGATGAAAAGCCGTCTATTGCTATGATGATTTTCTTATCCATTATGGTGCTACTGTGATGGTTGCTGTTTGAGGTAAATTTGCATTTCGAATTGCGATCTGTCTTACTGCATTGCCTACAAAAGTCCTGAATGCATCTTTTGATACCGTATCTGACCCAACCATTGCAGGCACCCCTTCGTCTCCACCCTCTCTAATACTTTGCACCAAAGGAATTTGACCCAAAAAGGAAAGGTCATATTCTGAAGCCAATTTAAGTCCTCCTTCTTTTCCAAATAAATAATATTTATTCTCAGGCAATTCTGCAGGCGTGAAATAAGCCATGTTTTCTACTAATCCAATAATTGGCACATTCACATTTGCTTGTCCAAACATGGCGATTGCTTTTTTAGCATCCGCCAAAGCAACTTGCTGTGGTGTCGTTACAATCACCACACCAGTCACAGGAACTGTTTGCATAATCGTCAAATGAATATCGCCTGTGCCAGGTGGCATATCAATCACAAGGTAGTCTAGCTCACCCCAATCAACATCGGTAATGAATTGACGAATGGCACTACTTGCCATTGGGCCTCTCCAAACTACCGCATCTTTTTCATCTACTAGTAATCCAATACTCATTATTTTAATGCCAAATTGATCCAAAGGTATGATCACCCCTTTTCCTCCTTCGTCTTTCATTAATGGTCTTTGGCCTCTAACACCAAACATGATTGGCACACTAGGCCCATATATATCTGCGTCCATCAAACCTACTTTTGCACCCCCTTCAGCCAAAGCCAATGCAAGGTTAGCAGCAACCGTACTTTTACCTACCCCACCTTTACCACTCACTACGGCAATGATATTTTTAACTTTTGACAAGACCGACTTTTCGTCTTTTCTTAAGGAAGTCGTATTGGATGTGAAATTTACTTGTACCTGTGCTTTTGGATTTACCAATAATTTAATGGCATTTTCAGAAGCGTTTTTCATCAAATCTTTCATTGGACAAGCAGGCGTAGTCAATACAATCGTAAAGCTTACAGCATCCCCATCTATTTTTAGATCCTGTATCATATTCAATGTCACTAAGTCTTTGCCAAGGTCTGGCTCTTGCACATTGCTCAATGCTTTTAGTATTTCCTCCGTTGTCATTATGAAAGTTTTTGTTAAAATATTTAATCCCGGCAAAGTTAACGTTCATAGCGCTTATTTTGCCCTTTTAAAAGGCTTAAAATAGGGGCTATTTAAAAAAAACTACTCATTTCGAAACAAAAAAAGTACGCAATTTCCGAACATTGAGGTGTAAATTTGCAGCTACATGAAAAAGAAACTGATCCTGCCTTTATTGATCCTTTTTTCGGTGATATCATCACAGTTAAATGCTCAGACAGTGGATATTTATAGAGACTCCGTTGTCCAACTTTATGGTGTGGTGATGACTGCAGATAGTTTAAAGGCAATCCCTTTAGCGAGTATTGTAGTGAATAAAAAAGGTAGAGGTACAATCACCAATAACGATGGTGTTTTCTCTATCGCTGTCAATAAAGGAGAAACCATCACTTTTAGTTGTGTTGGCTTCAAAAACAGAAATATCGTCATTCCTGCAAATTTAGTAGGTAATGAATATAGTGTGATTCAATTAATGGTCAACGATACCAATTTTTTACCAGCAACAATTTTAAAACCAAGACCAACTCGTGCGCAGTTTGAGAGAGACTTTGTCAACTCTAAAGTAGATGACGATATGTATGAAACTGCAAGAAAAAATACAAGCCCTGCACAAAAAAGAATTATTTTATCCAGCTTGCCAAGAGATGGTAAAGAGGCAGTGGGTGCAGCATTACAAAACCAAGCATCAAGGTATTATTATTCAGGACAATTACCTCCTATGAATATTTTAAACCCAAGTGCATGGAGAAGTTTTATTAATTCATGGAAACGTGGTGATTATAAATCAAAAAACAAATAGATGAAAAAGATTGCAGTAATTGGAGCAGGGACAATGGGAAATGGCATTGCACATGTGTTTGCGCAAAATGGTTTCGATGTGAATTTAATAGACACACAGTCTGCTGCACTTGATAAAGCAATGCAAACAATTGCAAAAAACCTTGATCGCCAAGTAGCTAAATCAGTCATCCAAGCAGCCGATAAAGATGCAACACTTGCAAAAATAAATTGTTTCACCAGTCTTAAGGAAGGCGTGCATGACCGCGACTTAGTGGTTGAAGCTGCAACAGAAAATAGCAAAATCAAGCTGGCAATTTTTTCAGAGATCGACCAATACACTAACCCTACTTGTATTTTAGCAACCAATACCTCTTCTATTTCTATCACGCAATTAGCGGAAGCAACACAGAAGCCAGGCAATGTAATTGGGATGCATTTTATGAATCCAGTACCGGTAATGAAATTGGTAGAGATTATCAATGGCAAGGCAACTAATTCGGAAGTGACAGATACAATTGTTGCCTTAACAACACAAATTGGAAAAATTCCATGTGTTGTTAAAGATGCACCAGGATTCATTGCCAACAGAATTTTGATGCCTATGATCAACGAAGCGATACTCGCATTTGAAGAGGGTATCAGTGATGCAGCAACTATTGATCAAATTATGAAATTAGGAATGGCACATCCAATGGGACCTTTGCAATTAGCAGACTATATTGGCTTAGATGTTTGTAAAAATATTTTAGAAATAATGGAGGCTGGTTTTCAGAATAGCAAATACAAACCTGCTCCACTATTAACTAAGATGGTATTGGAAGGTAAATTAGGCGTTAAAACAGGCGAAGGATTTTACAGCTACCAAAAATAAACTAGTCTACCTTAAGCGTTGTCTTAATTGTAACATCTCTTAATGTTCCAAGCTTTTCAAGCACTTCATCCAATCTATTTTTTGGGATACCTATTTGAAGCTGTATAAATAATTGTGCAGTTTGCTCTACTACGGAACAATTATAATGTTTCACCAACATCATTACTTCATTCATTTGATGGTAATCAAAATTAAGCTCATAAGGAATTTCAATTGGCTTCTTAATAATAGGAGAAAGTTGTAAAGCTAAAGCTGTAGCAGTTTTATAGGCGTTGATCAAGCCAGGTATCCCTAATAAAGTACCTCCAAAATAACGTACCACTACTACAAATACATTGGTGAGTCCTTTACTATCAATCTGACCCAGTATTGGCCTACCTGCAGACCCAGCGGGTTCTCCATCATCACTCACTCTAAAGATGGACCCGTCTACGCCAAGTCGATATGCTAAGCAATGATGTACAGCCTTTCCATGTTCTTTTTTAAGTTGTGCTAATAGCTTTTTGCAAGTATCGATATCTTTAGCTGGATAGGCATAGGCTAAAAATTTACTACCCCTATCTTTAAATTCCGCCATGGAAGGCTGCTCAATTGTATAATAGTAAAATGGATCCATTCAAAAAATAATAAGGCTAATTATAAACAAAGCTAGTTCATAATGATGAATCATTTGTAACATTGCAGTATGCGTTTAAACGAGATCAAGCAATCCTTAAAAAAACAGTTAGCAGATCAATTCGAAAGTGTTGAGCTTAATCCAATCCTTTCTATTTTAATTGAACATGTCACAGGCTGGGACCAAGTTCAACAAGTAATACATAAAGACGATTCAATATCTGTACCACAACAACTGGCTTTTGAAACAGCAGCAGAAGCACTTTTAACAGGAAGGCCAATTCAATATATCACGGGCAAAGCCTGGTTTATGGGTGAGGCTTATGCTGTAAATGATCAAGTATTGATACCAAGACCAGAGACCGAAGAGTTAGTAGAATGGGTCATTGAATATGCAGCCATCAAAGGAAATGCTTTGCGTATTCTAGACATTGGCACAGGTTCAGGCTGTATTGCAATTGCCTTAAAAAAAGCTTTGCCTGAGGCAGCTGTATCCGCTATAGACATAAGTACAGGTGCAATAAAAATAGCACAAGCCAATGCTGCAGCATTAAACGCTGAAATTGAATTTACTTGTTTGGATATTTTGAATACTGCTTTTTTACCAGGCCAATACGATGTGATTATTAGTAACCCACCCTATATTCCAATGCAAGAAATGAAAAATATGGAATTACAAGTTACAGATCACGAACCTAATATTGCTTTATTTGTCCCAGACGAAGACCCCTTGGTATTTTATAAAGCAATCGCAAGACTTGCAAAATTACATTTAAGTACAAATGGACAATTGTTTTTTGAAATTCATTATGATCAAGGGGATGCCATGATTGCACTCTTAGACGAAATGCACTTTCATGCCGAATTAAGGGCTGACCTATTTGAAAAAGACAGAATGGTCCGCGCTAGTTTGAAGCCTAGATAGATTCGAAAGAAAAAAAATACTACTAATTTAAAGACTTTTTAATTCGATGGATCCACGGCAACCACTGGGGTTGCGCCAAGTGCTTTGATGATTTGCATCACCTGTATTGTCACACCTAAATTTGCTACACTATCACCATTGATGACTACAGAAGGTTTATCCGTTTCTTTAGCCAAGAAAATTTGTAGTTGACTAGATAATGAGTCTAAGCTAACAGGAGTTGACCCAATAAATAATTTTTGATCTTTGTCGATTGTGACTACTACAGTTTGTTTTGCCTTAGTATCACTTGCTGCTTTAGGATTAGAGACTTTGATCACATTTGGATTTGCCAAAGTGGATACAATCAAAAAGAACAATAATAAAATAAATAAGATGTCATTCAATGCACCTGTATGCACTTCTGGATGATTTCTTAAACGATTTCTAAGATTCATAGCAGGTGGATTAAGCTTTTGTTGGTTCTTGTAAAATATCTAAAAAATCTGCACTCGCTCTTTCCATCTTATTGGCAACCTTATCTATTTGAGTAGATAAAAAACTATGTCCAACATAGGCTATTAAACCAATGATCAAACCGGTTGCAGAAGTAATCATTTTAGTATAGATACCGCCAGCAATAGTGTTTAATGTGTATTCACCAGTAGATGCAATGCCATAAAATAATTGTACCATTCCAATAATCGTTCCTAAAAATCCAAACATAGGTGCAATACCAGAAACCAATGATAGAATATTCAAATTACGCTCCATAGAATACATTTCTAACTTGCCTACATTTTCCATACTTTTTTCTATCGCGTCAATTGGTTTACCAATGCGCATGATCCCCTTCTCAATCATATTCGCTACTGGGTTGTAAGTATTTTTAGCAAGCGCTTTTGCAGCAGCAACATTCCCAGACAAAATATGATCCTTAATCATTTTCATAAATTGAGGATCAGACTGTCCTGCTTTTTTGATCGCTAAAAATCTTTCTATGAAAACATAAATTGCAATCACCAATAAGGCATACAAAGGATACATAATCCATCCACCTTTCCCTAATAAACTAAATAAAGAAATTTTAGCATCCGGCACTTGTAACAAAATCAACATAGCATTTAAATTTATATTTAAAGTTAATTTATTTCTACCATATAGGCTAATACTTGAACGGCTTGTTGCATATCGGCAACCCCCACCCATTCATGCTTACTATGAATCGCTTGCATGCCTGTAAAAATATTAGCAGTAGGCAGTCCCATAAAACTCATCCTACTTCCATCTGTACCCCCACGAATGGGTTCAATGACAGGTTTGATGCCTGCTTTTTGATAAGCATTAAGTGCTAATTCGACCATTTGTGGATATTGATCAATTACTTCTTTCATATTTCGATATTGCTCCTTCACTTCAATCTTTACGCTGGACTGATTGTAATTTGGATTTTCACGAATCACCGATTCAGCAATATCCAAAATTCTTTGCTCATAAATTGCCAAATTGGCTGTATCAAAATCACGAATTAAAAATTCAATTTGTACTTGCTCTGCTCCACCTTGGATATTTGTAGGATGCACAAAACCTGCTTTCCCTTCGGTATGTTCTGGACACCATTGATCTCTTGGCAATGCAGCAACAATATCTGCAGCAATTTTTATGGCATTTTGCATCACGCCTTTTGCCGAACCAGGATGCGCCATCACGCCATCAATGGTTAATACGAGATTATCCGCGCTAAAACTTTCCATTTCAAAACAACCCAATGCGCCGCCATCTAATGTATATCCAAAATCGGCATTCAACTTTTTAAAATCAATAAAATCGGCACCCTTACCTACTTCTTCATCGGGGGTAAATAAGATTTTGATTGGTCCATGTGGGATGGATGGGTTTTGCATTAAATAAGCTGCTAAACTTACTATAATGGCTACACCCGCCTTATCATCCGCCCCCAACAAAGTCTTCCCACTTGCTGTAATTATTTCCTTGCCTATAAAATTTTTTAAATAAGGATATTTTTCTACTGTAATAATTTGAGCAGGATCATCAGGTAGCACAATCGGTGCACCATTATATTGCTTGTGCAAAATGGGTTTTACATTAGTGCCACTACAATCCGGCGCAGTATCCACATGTGCACAAAAACAAAGCACTGGCAATTTTAATGCATCTAATTTTTCTTGTTCAATCGTTGCTGGAATCGTAGCCATCACATACCCATTGGTGTCCATGGTGACATCTACTAAACCTATTGCTAGTAATTCTTGTTGTAATAAAGTAGATAAATCCTTTTGCTTTTCGGTCGAAGGAAAACTAAGACTATTGGGATCACTTTGCGTGTCTATTTGCACATACCGCATCAGCCTTTCTGCCACTCCAAACGCATTCCATTCCATAGATTAAATTTTGCTGTGTGAAGGTATTAAAAAAGGCATCCCAAATCAATGGAATGCCTTTTTTTAAAAATCTTTAACCTATTATTAAGGCATAATGATGGTAGACTTTGGTGTAATACCTACTAATTCAAGATCGAAAGTTAAATCTTGACCAGCAAGGCTATGGTTTGCATCTAATACAACCACTTCCTCTTTCACTTCTACTACTGTCACTTGAAATTGTTGACCTTGACCATTATTCATTGTTAAAGCCATTCCAATTTCAGGATTCAAATCTGCAGGGAACTGTGTTTTTGGAAATTCAACAATCATTTCTGGTTGTTTAGGACCATATGCTTCCATAAATGGAATATGAATTGTTTTCTTTTCTCCAACTGTCATATCTAAAACTCCATTATCAAAACCAGGAATGACCATACCTGACCCAACTTCAAATTCCAGAGGGGCTCTTCCTTCAGAAGAGTCAAATGTTTCACCAGACGTTAATTTACCGTGGTAATGCACTTGAATGGTATCCCCATTTTTTACTTGTTGCATATTGTTTTTTTTAAATAAAGCACTTAGGGTGCAAAGGGCAAAAGTAGTAAATTCTAGTTAACTTTGCAAGATGAATGCCAGTCCAAAAATAGTCTTTATGGGGACCCCCAGTTTTGCTGTCGCGTCATTGAAAGCACTATTAGATGCCAAAATGAATGTAGTGGGTGTAGTCACTGCGCCAGATAAGCCGGCTGGAAGAGGCATGCAATTGCAACAAAGTGCAGTGAAGCAATTTGCCCTAGAACATCAACTACCAATTGCACAACCAGAAAAATTAAAATCGCCCGAATTTTTTGCACAAATTCAAGCATGGCAACCAGATATTCAAATAGTAGTCGCTTTTAGAATGTTGCCAGAATCTATTTGGTCATACCCTCCAATGGGTACCCTCAATGTGCATGGCTCTTTACTTCCAAAATACCGAGGTGCAGCACCAATCAATTGGGCCCTCATCAATGGAGAAAAAGAAACTGGTGTGACCACATTCAGGTTACAACATGCTATTGATACTGGAGACGTCTTATTACAAGAACGCATTCCTATCACCCCCGATATGACAGCAGGCGAATTACATGATACAATGATGGAAGTTGGAGCCGAAACACTCATTAAAACTTTACATGGTTTAATAGCAGGTACTATACAATCCAAGCCTCAGGAAGAAATACTCGCTACTTTACATGCCCCAAAAATATTTACAAAGGATTGTCAAATCGATTGGCAGCAGCCTGTTTCACAAATTCATAATTTAGTAAGAGGACTCGCTCCCTTCCCTGGTGCATTAACAAAAGTAGATGGCAAGATTGTAAAATTATTCAGCACTTCAATCGTACATGAAAATCCAAAAGAGCCTGTTGGGAGTTTTGTAACTGATGGTAAGACTTATGCAAGATTTGCATGCAGCGATGGTTACATTCAATTGAACGATATCCAATGGGAAGGGAAAAAAAGAATGCCAATTGCTGACTTTCTAAGAGGCTATAAAAAAGTTGACTGAAAAATGATTGATTAATTTATTGTTGAATCTATTTCATTAACAATCTATGATCAAGCTTCTCTTATAATTCAAATGCTTTTACAATATCATCTTTTGGCGTTACACCCACTTTTCTCCATACTTCGACTCCATTTTTATATAAAATAAAGGTTGGAAGATCGTCAGCCTTCACCGACTTCATCACATCCATATCTTGGCCACCATCCACTGCCAAAAAATAAAAAGGCTTAGGAGGGGATTGTTTTAAAGCATCCACTATAGGTTGCATTTTTCTACAAGGTGGACACCATAAGGCACCAATTTCTACTAAGACATATTCATTGGACTGTATCAGTTTTTCAAAATCTACTACACGCATTTGTGCCCTATCTCCAGCACCTTCAACCGGCATTGATTGCATTCGCCAATTGCTTATTCCACCTTCTAAATTCACTACAGTAAAACCAGCTTGTATCAATGCAGTTTGTGCAGAAGCACTTCGCCCTCCAGATTGACAATAGATATAAATTGTTTTTGATTTATCTAAATGCTGCGTTCTATTTTTAAATTCTTTAGTATCTAACCAATTTGCTTGTAAAGCATTTGCTATGTGACCAGACTGGAATTCTCCAGCGGTACGTACATCTAAAATTTGAGCGTCAGGGGCCGAAATAGCTTTACTGAATTTTACTGCGTCCACAGTCAATTCCAAAGCCATTTTTTGGTCTGTACTATTTTTTTGATTAGTCTGCTGTGCGCAACTCATTATTGTAGTTGTTAAAAATAACAAGCTAACAAGACATTTTAATTTCATAAAGAAGATTGAAAAATTACTAATAAGTTACAGACACCTGAAAGGTCTTATTGGTGACGCCTAAAATGGCAGCAGCAGCGTCATTTAATCGATACTGAATGGCACTACCTACTTCAGGTAATGCATTAATTACTTTTGCACAAATACTTTTGAAATCAGAAGTGGTAATTCTAACAATGGTACCCACAGGTAATTCATTGGTTAAGATATAAAATTTATTATCCTGCCAACCACTCATGCTTTTAAACACGGCAGCTGTTCCGTTTAAAGTTTGAAAAGTAGCTGCTTTTTTTTGATTGGAAAAGAAGCTTGCAAAATATCCTTCATTCGCAGTTGTAGAGACTTGAACTAAATTTGTTTTTTGAACACTATCTTTTATTCTTGATTGTTCTTTATTTTGAGCAATCATTTGCCATTGAGCTGTTCTAACCACTGGTGCTACTTTAGCCACCGATTTTTTTGATCTTGAACTTTTCTTTTTAGATTTCGAGTACTTGCTAGATTTCTTTTTGGTTTCTTTTTTGGATTTCGAAGATTTACTTGTTGGCTTTTTTTGGCTGGCTTTTTTAATAGTCTGTCCCTTTTTAGTCACAGCTTTGCCCTTTGCACCGGTGGCATCCGTTTGGCTAAATAGTCCAAAAGCTAGAATCAGGTATAGAATGATCTTCTTCAGGGAGGACAAATTTACAAAATCTAAATGCAAAAAAAGATATAAAATTACTTATTAAATTAAAAAGTAATTTATAAAAATCAGTAATTCAATATTCTCCAAGTATTTGGGTAATAATTATTTAATCGATTGGGTAGTAATTTAACCCATCCTAAACGGCAATTCATATAACTAATGCTATGCCAACCCTTAGGACCGTTCAACTGAAAATCGGCCCTTCGGAGAAATTGAAGGGCATCTTTCAAATCCACCTCGATGGTTTCATAAGGCATTTTAGACCATTGACTCATGGCCAAGTCATGTGCAGGGACCAGGTCGGAACCCTTTAAGACTCCTATGCGCATACCTATTTTCTTCACATATAAATGTGCCCTAATCGTTTGCATATCGGAATAACAATGCATTGGCAATGCTATCAACTCTTCTGCATGTTGAATGCAAATAAATTGTTCTGAAAAAGTATAGATAGCGGCTAAATTAGCTGCTTCTTTTTTTGGTAATAAGGTGAATTGAAAAGGAGTTGAAAAATGATTTGTATAATCTGCTTTTTGTTTTTGAAAAACGGCAACAAAAAATCCTTCCCCTTTTATCTTATCTGGGTAAAACCTAAAACCTTGCGCTTGATGTGTTGGACTATAAGTTGTTACAATTGGAGACGAGGAAGGCAATTGAATTTTTACAGATGTCATCCCATCCAATGAAGCAATAAAATCCATGATCTTTTCATCCTCTTCGAATGAATAAGAGCAGGTGGAATAAATATAATATCCACCTTCCTGTAATGCTATAATACTTTCTTCTATTATCCGCGTTTGTCTTTGACTACAGTGCATTACGTTTTCTTCGCTCCATTCATTGATAGCTTGTGGGTCTTTTCTGAACATCCCACTACCACTGCATGGTGCATCGGCCACAATGAAATCAAAAAAATTAGGAAGGGCCTTAAAATGACTTGGATCATTTTGTGTTACTACAATATGATCGCTACCCCATCTAGTAGAATTTTCTTCTAAAATCGCATTCCTTGATTTAATTGTTTCATTGGCTACAACCAATCCATTTTTAAAAAAATTCGCCAACAAAGTGGTTTTTCCTCCAGGTGCAGCACAAAGGTCTAATACTTTATAATATTTTTCAGTGTCTGCTAGTTGGCTAATAATGGTATATAAAAACATGCTACTTGCTTCTTGCACATAGTAAGCACCCGCATGCCATAAAGGGTCCACTACAAAACTTGGACGACCATTTAAATAAAAACCATCTGCGCACCAATCCACAGGCGTCTTTGCATGCATGAAAGGATGTTCAGTATGATCAAATGGTTTAAATTGATTCATTCTAACCGCAGTAAAATCTGCAGGCACTTGATGGGTCTCCACAAATGCTGCTTTGTCAAATCCAGGAAGTCCTTCTAAAGATGATATGAATTTTTCTGGTAACAATGAATAGTATTAATAACGAATGATAAAATGTTCTTGTTCTTTTTGTTCTTTTCTACAAAACAAGATCCCAATAGTAAACAAATCTATAGACAATCTGAAATTCGAATGTTCTTTTAATGTGTTCCATACTGTTTCCATATTTGAATCGGCATGAATTCCATGCAAGATCACCCAGGAATTAGAATGCATCTTGTCCATTATGCTATACACAGACTGAAGTATCCTGGCTTCATCCTGCCCTTCCCCTATAAATGCAAAATCAATTTTTTCAACAGCTTCATATGTCCCGTTTGCTTGCATTACAGTCTCGGCATCAAATGGCTTCATATCCCCTGTTACCAAAGTTATTATTGGATTCAACCATTTCAATAATCGTGCAATGACTATTTTATTTTTTGGAGTAAGCGGAGCTGAAACTGCAGCTTCAATTTGATCAAGTATTTGTTTTACAGCAGGCGTATTATTTTCAATTGCTGTTAACGGGCTTTTCCCATTTAATATTTCTTGAATGAATTTAAAGACAAAAGGCGAATGAATGCCATGACCTTTTGAATTTGATGCTACCCAGTAGTATTGAAGGTATTTTAGTAAAACTGTTGGAGTAGAATAACGCATTTAAATTATTTCCTTTTCCAACATTCAAAGTCAAATGAATAAGCATGTTTTGCATCCGCTGCATTTGGATAACTATACTCCAAAGTCCATTGGTCGTCTATTACTGGAAATAAAGTGTCCCCATCAATCTCTGTATGTACCCTGGTCATATAAATGGTATCTGCAATTGACATTGCTTCTTGATAAATTTGACCCCCACCAATCACAAACACTTCGGCATAGTTTTCGCGTTCGGCAAGCGCAATGGCTTCTGCAATAGAACCAACAACTTCTGTTTGATCGTAAGTAAGACCAGTTTGTCTAGTCAAAATAATATTTAACCTTCCAGGAAGAACACGTTGACCCAATGATTCAAAAGTTTTCCTTCCCATAATCACTGGCATGGCCCATGTGGTATCTTTAAAAAATTTCATATCCTTAGGTAGATGCCATAGCAATTGATTGTCTTTGCCAATCATATGGTTATCGGATACTGCAACAACTAAGGATACTTTCATAAATAATTTATTAAACTGCCACCGGGGCTTTGATAGCTGGATGACACTCGTAATTTTCTAAAGTAAAGTCTTCATACTTGAAAGCAAAAATATCTTTCACCTCAGGATTAATTCTCATAGTTGGAAGTGGGAAAGGCTTTCTGCTTAATTGCAAATTTGCCTGTTCTATATGGTTATTGTATAAATGCACATCACCGAAGCTATGCACAAAATCACCATATTGTAAATCACAAACCTGTGCTATCATCATGGTTAATAAAGCATATGAAGCAATATTAAATGGCACACCCAAAAATACATCTGCACTTCTTTGATATAACTGACAACTTAATTTACCATCAGCTACATAAAACTGAAACATATTGTGACAAGGCATCAAAGCCATCTTGGATAAGTCTCCTACATTCCAAGCGCTCACTATTAATCTTCTACTATCTGGTGTTTTTTTGATTTGTTGAATCAAATCTGAAATCTGATCTATCACAACCCCATTGGGTGCTTCCCAGCTTCTCCATTGCTTACCATAAACTGGTCCTAAATCTCCATTTGCATCTGCCCACTCATCCCATATACGAACACCATTGTCTTTCAGATATTGGATATTGGTATCCCCTTTTAAAAACCAAAGCAATTCATGGATGATACTTTTTAAGTGCAATTTTTTTGTTGTCACCAACGGAAAACCTTCGGCTAAATTAAAACGCATTTGATAGCCAAAACAGCTTTTAGTACCAGTGCCGGTACGATCTGTTTTTTCGGTCCCATGATCAATAATGTGTTGGACTAATTGTAAATATTGTTGCATGCTGCAATTTACAACTTGGGGCGTAAATTAGTAGATTATTTTGCTTTTCTTCTCGCTATTTCCTGCCTAATCAATAGCAATTCTCTATTGGTTTGGCCATTCACGCTTGAATTTTCCTGTGCCCTGCGCATTAAATAAGGAATGACATCATGCAAGGGACCAAATGGCAAATATTTGCTAACTTTATAGCCTTCGGATGCCATATTAAAACTAATATGATCACTCATGCCATAGAGCTGAGAAAAGTGAATATGTGGATGGTTATTAGGCAAGCCTTTATCCTGCATCATTTGAGCACATTTCATATTGCTCGCCTCATTATGTGAAGCCACGATTAAAGCAATTTGGTCTAGATGTGCTAAACAATAAACGACTGCTGCATCAAAATCTGCATCCGTAGCTGACTTATCTATTTGAATAGGTGATGGATAACCCATCGCTTCTGCTCTTGCTCTTTCCTTTTCCATATAAGCACCACGAACCAATTTTGCACCCAAGATAAAATTACCTTCGGCTGCAATTTTATGAGATAGTTCTAAAAATCTTAAACGATCCGATCTGTATAATTGATAGGTATTGTAAACGATTACTTTTTCTTTATTGTACACGCCCATTAATTCAATTGCTAAGCGATCAATTGGGTCTTGAATCCATGTTTCTTCGGCATCAATTAAAATACCAATGCCGTGCGTTGCTGCCACATCACAAATTGCATACATTCTTTCTTTTAAGCGATTCCAAGCAGCGTCATCTGATTCGCTATCATGAATACCACTTCTTAATCTTGGCGCATCATTTAAACGCTCCAATAAATGCATACTAGATAAACCAGTTAATTTAACACTCACAAAAGGCACATTATCTTGCGTAGCTGCAAATTCAATTGCTGCAATAAATTGTTCAGTAACTGCATCAAAACTTGCATCCCCTTCTTTTGCTTCTACGCCATAATCTAAGATCACTTGCACGCCATAGGATCCCAACATTTTAGTGACTCTAGCAGACTCCTCTAAAGTTTCACCTCCTACAAATTGATTGAAAATAGTACTACGAATTAAACCGTTAATAGGCAACCCAGACTTCATTAACATTGGCGTAAATCGAGTGCCTAAGGAAACGATCCAAGGATTTTGTATGACTGTAAAAAGCCATTTTGCTTTATTTAAATCTGTGTTGGACTTGTACGCAAAAGCGTTCTGTGTATTATTTAAAGATAGGTTCATGCTAACGTTCATTCGTATTGCAAATATCGGGACTATTTGCTTCTTGACAAAGTTTAAATCGCTTGATGATTGAAGGGCTGTAACACCATTTCACTTACCACACCAGAGCTTGGTTGTTGACATAAAAACCAGATGGCTCTCGCAGCTTCTTCTGCCACCACCATCTTATCTCTTTGTACTCTTAAATCTATCGTATCCCAGAATGGAGAATCCACTCCGCCTAAATATAATTGTGTAATTCTGATTTCTGTACGTTTAAGTTCTTCTCTTAAGGAATGCATCATTCCGACCAATGCATACTTACTTGCACAATAAGCTGCCGCACCAGCCATGGGTACTTTACCTAAAATACCTGGGATATTAATAATCAAGCCTTTTTTAAGCTCCATCATTTTAGGTAGAATCGCTTGAATGGTTTCAAAACTACTTAGCGTATTCACCTGAAAAGAAGTTTGCATTTCTGCAGTCGTTAATTTATCAAAGGATTTAATAATGCCTATTCCTGCAGCATTGATAAAAATATCAAATGCAAAATCTAGTGTTCTCAACTGATTAGTGAACTGACTTACTGCATTTGCATCAGCTAAATCCACTTGAAAAAATCGATCGGAACCAAGGCTTAAATCAGAAGCCAATTGATTCAATTTATTGGCGTCTCTGCCTGCCAACCATAATTGTGCTCCACTCCCATGTAATAAACTAGCTAATTGCGCACCAATGCCGCCTGTCGCGCCCAATAACAATACTTTCTTTTGCTTTAAACCTTCCATGTCATTTGATTTTTAAGATAACATTCAGTAGAAGGAAATTGTTCAAAATAAGTATATTTATGCCCATTATGAAAATCATAGAAACAACCATTTACCAGTTTAAAATTCCCATGATCCCTTTCACCATTGCAACAGGGACAATGGAATTTGCACAAAATGTATTGATTCAAATTAAAACAGACCAAGGCATCACTGGCATTGGAGAATGTTCGGCCTTTCCAATGATTGTAGGGGAAACACAATTAAGCTGCTATAACAATGCCAAAGATTTTGCGCAATTCTGGAAAGGGAAAGATCCATTGGATATCCCAAAAAGAATGAAGGAACTAGATCTTGTTATTGCTGGAAATAATACTGCAAAGAGTGCATTTGATTTAGCATTGTATGATATCGCGGCTAAAGCAGCCAATCAACCCCTTTATCAATTTTTAGGAGGGCAGCAAAAACCAATCGAATCAGACTTGACCATTGGTATTGGTAAGCCCGAGGAAATGGCAGCACAGGCCGTTGAATTTGTGGAGAAAGGAGTGCGTATGATTAAAGTTAAATTAGGAAAAGCACCCAAGGAAGATGTGGAGCGCATTCGACAAATTAGAGCAGCCATTGGACCAACTATACAAATAAGAATTGATGCCAACCAAGGATGGGCAAAGGAGGATGCATTAGAAGTGCTTACACAATTAGCACCTTATGCAATTGAATTCTGCGAACAGCCAATGCATAAATATTATGATGATTACCTGCCTGCACTTTGTGCCAATTCACCCGTGAAAATCATGGCCGACGAATCGGTGTTTACCCATCATGATGCTCGAAAATTAATTGCAAACAAAGCCTGTCATTCCATCAATATTAAATTCTCAAAAAGTGGCGGTATCCATGAAGCAATTAAAATTCATGATATCGCAAAAGCCAACAATATTCCATGTATGATGGGTGGTATGCTAGAAAGCAGGGTGGCATTAAGTGCCAAAATGCATTTTGCGATGGCTATGGACAATGTACATTTTTATGATATGGATACTTGTTTAATTGGACATACAATAGATCCAGTGATTGGAGGTGTTGAATTCAATGGCATGCACTTAAGTATTGGCGAAACGCCTGGCATTGGTGCCGATGTAGACCCGGCCTATTTACGCAATTTGGAATCTTGTACGATCTAGTGAACTAGTATATAGGATAGTTGTACCTTCGTATTCAATTACAAAATAATTGATTTTATGGAAGCAAAAACAGCATCAGCCTCTTACACAACAATGAACGAATTGGTTTTACCCAATGATACCAATACCTACGGAGATTTAATGGGAGGAAGACTCATGTATTGGATGGATATCGCTGCGTATCTTTCTGCTGCTAAACATTGTAATTCAGGTGCTATGACCGCATCGGTGGACAATATTAGTTTTAAGACCCCCATTAAACTAGGTAACGTAATTTGTATAGAAGCAAAAGTAACAAGGGCTTTCACGACATCGATGGAAATACACTTAAGGGTTTGGAATCAAAATACGATTGAGCAAACCAGGGTATTAAGCAATGAAGCCTATTTTACTTTTGTCGCATTGGACGCTCAAAAGCAACCAAAAAAAGTACCAGCCATTATTGCAGAAACCGAAGAGGAAAAAAAATATTATGCAAGTGCATTAAGAAGAAGACAATTACGTTTGATCCTTGCAGGAAAGATGAAGCCCGATGATGCCACTGAATTAAAGGCATTGTTTATAAAAGAAGAGGGCGAATAAGTCTTTTGACTTTCTATACTTTGTTTTCAACCAATTTCATTGCGTGGTGCTTCCCTTTAAGCATGTAGTCTTTACTTTGCTCAATGGCATCCATTACTTGGTCTAAAATTTGTTCCACCGAACCTGTATAATCAATCTCTAAAGGCGCTTTGAATCTAATGGTCAGCGGGGTACCCACTTTTTTATAGGTTAGCCCTTTTTTTGTAAACGCACGCCAAAATCCATTGATAACTACTGGAATCACAATAGGCTGATTGTTCTTAATAATATGCGCAGTGCCTTTTCTGCCTGGAGCAAAAGGTTTTGTGGTGCCTTGCGGAAAAGTAATCACCCAACTTTTTGCTAATGCTTTGTCAATTTTTTGTGTGTCTACTACATCTCTTTGTCTTTCTACATCCTTCCCTTCTGCTCTCCAAGTTCTTTTCACAGTAAGTGCTCCTCCTAATTTAAATAATTTTGTTAGCCAGTTATCATTCATTGTTTCTTCGGCTGCAATAAAATAAACATTGGTAAATGGATTCAACAAATAATAAGGGATGCCTAAACGATTGAACTTTTTCCATTTAACAGCACAAAAAATATGAACAAAAGTGATCACGTCTGCAAAATAAGTTTGGTGATTGCTCACAAAAAGAACGTTCTGCTTAGGTAGATCTTCAAGATGTTCAGTGCCCTCAATCTTCATTTCATTAAATAAAGCAAGCCCAGGATAGGTAAACAATCCTACGATTCCATAAATGATGGAACGAAAAATCTTGATTTGCTTTAAATAATCTAGTACACGCATAATTCGACTACTAATTTGATTGGCAATATACTACATATTATCATAATAGACTTGTCCTGTTTAACCAACTATTTGTATCTTTAAACAATGAAAAAAAATGCTGTAATTTTTGATATAGATGGTTTATTAATCAACAGTGAGCCGCTTTGGAATAAAGCAGCTGCTGAAATCTTTAGACAGTATGGTATCAGTTTGACAGAAGCGCAATATGCGACTACCACTGGACTTAGATCAAAAGAATTTGTAGCGCACTGGTTACATGAGTATAAAATACCATCCACCGAATATGAAAGAGCAGAACAAAGAGTGATTGATCAAGCGATGTTGTATATAGATAAAGAAGCCACTTTGATGCCAGGGGTAGAACATATTTTTCAGTTTTTTATAGCAAAGGAATTTAAAATTGGGCTTGCCACATCTTCCCCTCCTACATTAATTGAGTGGGTAAAAGACAAGCTTGGTATTCGCAGTCTAATTCATGCAAGTTGTTCAGCACAAAATCTTCCCTATGCAAAGCCGCATCCACAGGTTTATTTGGATTGTGCAAATGCCCTTCATATATCACCGCTTGCATGCATCTGCTTCGAAGATTCTTTTTATGGCATGTTAGCAGCCAAAGCAGCAAGGATGACCTGTGTGGTGGTTCCAGCTGCTGAAGCTCTAAAACAAGAGCATTGGGCAGCAGCAGATCTAAAGCTATCCTCCTTACAAAATTTTGGGGCACTCCATTTTGATATGTTAGCTTAAATCAAGCTAAAAAAAACACATTGCTTCCCTAAATACAAGTTAAATTGCATCCGTAAATGGAATTAGCAAAAAAAATCATTGGCAAAGAATTAGAACTTTTTGAAATGCATTTCAAGGAGGCGGTTAAAAGTAGGGTTTCCTTACTAGACCGTATTATGCAATATATTGTCAAAAGAAAGGGAAAGCAAATGAGACCCATGTTTGTTTTACTTTCTGCAAAACTCAATGGCGAAATCAATGATGCTAGCTACCGTGCAGCATCTTTAGTGGAATTATTACATACTGCCACATTGGTGCATGATGATGTAGTAGACGATGCACTAGAAAGAAGAGGTTTTTTTTCAATCAATGCTTTATGGAAAAATAAAATCGCTGTTTTAGTGGGCGATTATTTACTGTCTAAAGGATTACTACTTTCATTAGAAAATAAAGACTTTGAAATTTTAACCATCTTATCTAATGCTGTTAAAAAAATGAGTGAGGGTGAGTTATTGCAAATGGAGAAAACTAGAAATTTAAATTTCGACGAATCTGTATACTATGAAATTATTTATGGTAAAACAGCTAGTCTACTTTCCTCAAGCTGCGCTGCGGGTGCATCCTCCGTTACAAAGGACCAGGAGCAAATACAAAAGATGAAGGACTTTGGGGAATACGTAGGGATGGCATTTCAAATTAAAGACGACTTGTTTGATTATGGCGATGCATTGATTGGTAAGCCAACAGGCAATGATATTAAAGAGAAGAAACTAACCCTGCCTTTAATTCACATATTACAGAAATGTAGCCCATCCTTAAAAAAAGAGATTGTCTATATTGTTAAAAATAATAACAATGACAAGCGTAAAGTCAAATTCGTCATTGACAATGTGAAGCAATTAGGTGGTATAGAATATGCGCAAGCAAAAATGATCGAATACAGAGACAAAGCATTACTTGTTTTACATAGTTTCCCGCCATCCATTACAAGAGACGCATTAGAAGAATTGGTGCGCTATACAACTGACAGAAAATATTAATGGAAAAACGCTGGAATATATTAGAGGCCGATGCGTCTAAAGTGGCTGGACTTCAGACAGCACTTAAAATACATCCTATTTTATGCGAACTTTTGGTACAAAGAGGTATAGAAGACTTTGATAAAGCAAAGCAGTTTTTTAGACCTTCTTTAAACGACCTGCATGACCCATGGTTGATGAAGGACATGGATAAAGCTGTCTCTAGAATTACCAAAGCATTTGATCAAAATGAATCCATCATGGTCTTTGGTGATTATGATGTAGATGGCACTACATCGGTTGCGACATTGTACCAGTTTTTAAAAAATATACACCCTACCATAGACTTTTATATTCCACATCGTTATAGAGAAGGATATGGCGTATCAAAAATGGGTATTGATCATGCAAAAGCAACTGGAATAAGTTTAATCATTTCGGTGGATTGTGGCATTAAGTCAACTGAACTAATTACTTATGCAAAAGAATTAGGAATTGACTTTATTATTTGCGACCACCATCTACCCGATCCAATTTTACCACCAGCTATTGCAATTTTAAATGCCAAGCAAACAGATTGCGGCTATCCGTATAAAGAATTATGTGGATGCGGTGTGGTGTTTAAATTAATCACAGCACTCGCTCAAACTTATAATTTACCAGATGAAAGTTATTTGCAATATTTAGACCTTGTAGCTACCGCAATTGCAGCAGACATTGTACCTCTCACTGATGAAAACAGGACGATGGCTTTTTTTGGTTTAGATAAAGTGAATGAAAATCCAAGTCATGGTATTTTAGCATTGTTAGAATTAGCAAAACAAAATAGGCCAATCAGAATTAGTAATTTAGTTTTTGCTGTTGCACCAAGAATCAATGCAGCGGGCAGGATGGATGATGCCAAAAAAGCAGTTCAACTTTTTATAGAATCATCTTACCAAGGTGCACTGGATGTGGCTTCCCTTTTGCAACAAGATAATTTAGACAGAAGAGAAGCTGATAGTAGTATTTCAGAAGAAGCGTTTGCAGAAATTGAAAATGACCCTATACATTTAAATAAAAAATCGACTGTGGTGTTTCAACCCCATTGGCATAAAGGGGTGGTAGGTATTGTAGCAAGCAGGTTGATAGAAAAACATTATAAGCCCACTATTGTACTCACACAAAATGGCGATATAGTTTCGGGCAGCGCCAGAAGTGTACAAGGCTTTAATTTATACGAAGCCTTACATGCATGCAGGGAACACCTTTTAGGCTATGGTGGACACTTTGCTGCAGCAGGAATGACATTGAGTATAGACAAGTTAGAAGCATTTAAAGAAGCCTTTGAAAAAGCAGTAGCAGAAAGAATTACACCCGAGCAAATGGTGCCAGAAATTTTAATCAATGCACTATTGCCATTGGATCAAATTAGCATGCAGTTTTTCCAGATCATCGCGCAAATGGAACCATTTGGACCAGACAATATGCGCCCTATTTTTCTAGCAAAAAATGTGCGTGATACAGGGTACTCAAAATTGGTAAAAGAAGCACATATAAGTTTTAACCTTACACAAGGCAATAATAGTGTTAGAGGCATTGGCTACAATATGCCAGATAAAATTGAAATCGTAAAATCAGGCAAACCATTTGATATAGTTTTTCAATTACAATTGAACGAATGGCAGGGCACACAGTCTATTCAAATGCAAGTGATTGACCTAAAAGAAACGAGCCCAAATTAATTCGGGCTCGTTGATCTATAAAACTTCAATATTTATTCTTTCTAGCTTTGACTAGTCAATTCTACAGAACGATTGATAAAGCTTGTTAATTCAGCACCTTTTAATAGTCCTTGAGACAACAAGGCTAAGTCGGCTAAATTCCTTGCTTGCTTTTGTTGTTTGTCTGTATTCGTTTCCTTTAACAAGGTTTGATAAATTGGGTGATTGCCATTTATAGTTAAGTGTACTTCGTCTGGCATTTGCGCATAAAATGCATTCATACCTCCGCCACTCATGCCAGCCATGTCCTTCATACGACGCATGAACTCAGGTCTTGTAGCAATCACAGGAGCAACATCTTGGCTAAGGCCTTTCACTTCTACTGTAATGGTTGTTTCAGGAATTTGGAATTCAAATAATTTTTTAGCTTGTTCTACTTCTTCTTTAGATAAAACTGAATCTACATTTTCTTGCTTATCAATTAAATTATCTACCACATCGGCATCTACTCTTACAAACTGAACGCCTTCCCATTTCATTTCTACGTTATTGATAAAGGCAGCGTCCACCATTGTTTCCAACTTGATCACCTTGTACCCCTTACCTACTGCTGCTTGAATGAAAGCGTCTTGCCCAACCGGATTGGTCGTGTACAATAATACTTGTTTACCTTCTTTATTTTTTTGAGTCGCTTCAGTTGTGGTTTTGTATTCATCTAAAGTATAAAACTTACCTGCTTCAGCAGCATCTTCTAAAATCAAAAACTTATTTCCTTTTTCTAGGAATTTGTCGTCTGTGATCATTCCATATTTTACAAACAATCCTAAGCTCTCCCACTTTTCTTCAAAAGCTTTTCTGTCATTGTTGAAAATCTCTTCTAATTTATCTGCTACTTTTTTAGTGATATGCGCATTGATCTTTTTCACGTTCGGATCCCCTTGTAAATAACTTCTACTTACATTCAAAGGAATGTCTGGACTGTCAATCACACCATGTAATAACATCAAGAACTCTGGAACGATATCTTTTACTTCATCCGTTACAAACACTTGATTGCAATACAATTGGATCTTGTCCTTTTGGATCTCATAGCTTTGTTTGATTTTAGGGAAATATAAAATACCTGTTAAGTTAAATGGATAATCTACATTTAAATGGATCCAGAATAAAGGCGTCTCACCAAATGGATACAATTCTTTGTAGAATTTTTCATAATCTTCTTTGGTTAAATCGGCTGGCTTTTTAACCCAGATAGGATTGGTATTATTGATTGGCTTTTCAACTTCAGCTTCAACTTCTTTACCCTCTTCTGCTTTAACCTCTTTCACTTCTGCATTCGCATCTTTAAAATAAATTGCGACAGGTAAAAATTTACAGAAACGATCTAAAATAGATTTTACTCTTGACGGCTCTAAGAATTCTTTACTTTCTTCATTGATATGCATCACAATCTTAGTACCTCTATTGCTATAATCTACTTCGTATAATTCATAACTAGGGCTGCCATCACAACTCCAAAAAACACCTGGTGCATCTGTATGACTCTTAGTATAAATATCTACTTTATCACTCACCATAAATGAGCTATAAAATCCTAAACCAAAATGACCAATGATGCTTGCATCTTGGTATTTAGTTACAAATTCCTCTGCACCACTAAAAGCGACTTGGTTGATGTACTTGTCTACTTCTTCGGCAGACATACCAATACCGTTGTCAATGATAGAAATTGTTTTTTCTTTTGCATCCACAATCACATCTACTCTTAAATCCCCTATGTCTCCTTTTACTTCGCCTTTTGAGCTTAATGTTTTTAATTTTTGGGATGCATCCACTGCATTGCTCACTAATTCACGAACAAAAATTTCGTGGTCACTATAAAGAAACTTTTTAATGATTGGAAAGATGTTCTCTGTCTGAACTCTTATTTGACCTTTTTGCATAGTTATATCTTTTGCTTCTGTTAATGCAAAATAAGGACCAAAGCCATGCTTCTGCCAAGCTGACAAGCAAGGAGGTTAAAATGGGTCAAAAACCGTTAATTTTTCAGCCAGGCTGCACCAGAACAACGAGGATTGGTAAACAAAATGTCATCTGGATGCCTAATTAAGAGCTGTTTTTCTGAGTTGAAAACCGAGTACACGCCCATTATGGTACCATTACCATTGGGGATAGCCCCACCTGCAAAATCTGCATAACCACTGGTCCTAAGATAGATGGTACCGCCAGTGCAAAATTTAAGGGCACGGCTAGCACCCAATTTATTTTTTTTATCTGCAAATGTTTGAGCAGTATCCGAAGCCGTAAATTCAATATTAGAGATTTGGATCAAACGGCCTTGTAAGGAATCGTGCAGGTTTTTAAATTGAACTTGTAATGGGACAATCGGATAATTGTCTTGCAGAATTTGAATATGCTGTTTGAATAAGGGCAAAGGAATCCCACCAGTAACCAGACTACCCGAACTACTATCAACCGCCCCAACCAATTGAATCATGCGACGATAATCAGATAAGAGTAAATCTTTTAAACGCAAACGAATTAATGTGCCAATGGGATAATCTTGAAAAAGATTTTGCCCATCCAACAATAACATGATACCCCCCGTACTATCTTGTATGACTAGTGATTTATACCAATTGTCATATTCATCATTGGCAACTACCACCGCCTGCAGCATCCATTCCTTTTGAATGGGCTCAACAGCGCCGGTCAGATGCAATCGTTTAAGTTGTTTAATACTAATGAGGCTATCGCTCAATTGACCCTCAAAAGAAGTGGCATAAGCTGCTTTTTTAAAACAAGCCATACAACAAGAAATCGAAAACAGAAGCATCATTAAAGTTGTAAATGAAGAGAGGTTGTTTTTCATAGAATAAAATTGTTAGATAAAAAATTAAAGTGAATGAATTGGATTAAAGCATGGATACCTGCAGGCCAATGGTGTAGGTTCTACCTAAATCATAAATGTATTTTGGCGGAAATTTTTGCAGACTAAAATTTTTATAATCATACCTTGACTGTTCAAAAATTAAACTAGGAATAGACGCGTTTAAAAGATTACGAATGGAGCTTGTTAACCTTAAATTTATTTTACTGTTTTGTGTTACCATTTGAAAATTTTTTGAAATAAATAAATTTGATACCCATTGATTAGGCGCCCAAACAGGGGCATACAAAGCTTCCCATTGATCACTTGTTGGCAGATTGTCTTTCACCCAATCACTTCTTCTAAACAGATCATGACTAATGGCACGCCTACTTGCATACAAAGTGGTATAGCTTATGCGCAATGAATAACTAGGCTGGTAATTGATGGTAAACGCTTGTACGGATTGAGGATGAGATGTAGCAGTGAAATTTTTTAATAATAGCCTCCCAGATTGCACTTTGTATACATTGTCTGCCAATCTAATTTCGTAAAGCGGGTCATTGGTGATCGTATACCAACCGTAACTATTGCCAATATTGAATTGTATAGGACTTGTCCAATTGGTTTCAAGATAAGATTCAATACCATGATGCATGGTTTGCATTTGTCCAACACTTGCTCTTACAAATGCATTGAAGTAATCATGATAGAATAATTTATATTGTCTTTCATTTTGATTAGACTGCGCAAAGTAAACTACACTAGCCTTCACATTACTACCCATAAATTGTAGTTTCATTTCGGCACCCAAATGAATTAAAGGCAAAAGGAATGGATTTTGTATTGCATGATTTGCAGGATCCATATACAGATCTGAGGCGTCTGGCCCTTCCCATTCCTGAAACAACCGAGTCGTCAGATACCATCTTCCATTGAATTTATAACGGAGATAAGTTTGATATTGATAGGATGGAAAAAATGCGGATTCCGATTGGCCTTTTGATAAATTGGGAAACAAGCCATTTTGATTCATCCCTCTTCTTTGAAATTGATCAAAGTTCATATGCATCCCCAAACCCCATTCCAAAAAAGACGTTGCACCATTTAAAGCAGTCCAAGCATATATTTTTTGATTGTTTAAATTATAATTTGAGCCCCATGAATCCCCTTCTTTTATTTTTCGATCAGGAAATTGTAAATCATTTTGAAAAGCGGTTGCTAGCCCATCATCATCCACCCAACTATTGTAATTGAGGTAATACTTTGCTCCTAAAAGGTTGACCACTTGATTACTGTATCCAATTTGATCTGAATGGATGGCCAAACCAAGATGCCACTTGCTATTTGGACTTATTGTTTGATTCAAAATAGCCGAAAAACGAATCAATTGTAATTGTTGAACTTGTTCATTGATGATATATTTAGCAGCACCATTTGCAGAAGCAATATTTTTTGCTTTTAATTGATCAAATTGAATTTGAAAGTATTCAGGATGGATGGCATACCAAATCAAAAGATTCTTCTTTAGTTGTTCGTCTATCGCATAACTAGGCAAGTATTTATAATAGTCAGGCCTTGGGTCGGCTGCCTTAGACCAGTCCAATTGTGTTGAACTTTGTGTTCCAAGAACGAGTCCAAGATTGAATTGAATTAAGTTTTCCTTCTTTGTACGAATATCATAATGCAGACTCATTACAGGCGCATTGCTTTTTTTGGTATTGGCATAAAAAGGCTTTCCATCAAGCCATCCCCAACTTGGATTGTACAAATTGTTATTTGTCAGGGTATATAATTCTTGAACTGTCGGCGCACGCTTTCCTTGCTCTACAGGGCTCCACCAAAAACTAAAACCAAATTGCTGATTTGTGGCTATGGCCTTTTCTATACTGAATAAAATGCCCTGTCGATTTTTCAAACCATTTGCTAAATAACCTAAAGGCGTTTTTTGAAGTACTGCATCCACATTGATCCAATAAGATTTATTTATAAGTCCAGTATGCCACTGCAACCTAATTTCTTGCATGGTTGTTGCATTGGATAAACTAGAACTAACCGATTTTATTTTTGTAAATAAGGATGCATTGGAAGATGTTGAATTCATGTCAAATGTTTTGAATCCAGCATATAATCCAGCATAACTTAAGTTGGGATCCCAGCCATTTAAATTGGTACGCCAATCAATCCCATTGATCTGATTTATTTTATTATTGATCAGTCCCCTTGGCAACCAATTCAATGCAAAGCCATGGAATCTGGCCATATCCTGTAATCCTGCATTATTTGATTGTAGCAAATTAGGTGTCCAATAAATAGACGATTCTCCCAAAGCATCAAATTGCTTGGGCAATGCATCTGCATTTTCAATTTGTGCAAATAAAGGAGTGATGGATATACTCAAGCAACAGGTAATACTAAAATAGAGACGCAAGATTTGATTCATGCAAGCAATTTGCATTTATTATTCAATCAATTTCTTTCGGCAAATACGCTGTAAACCATCTATTTTAAAACTGATATTCATAAAGTATTCTGGATTTAAAAAAGTCATTTAATAAAAGTCATTTTTAAAAAGTCATTAAAAAAGAAAGCGCAATGAAAAAGAAAAAAATTGTAGACTATAAAAAAAATATAGATAAAAATTCAGTCCTGAAAAAGAGATTACTATTAATGGTTTCTTTTTTCTTAATTACTTACTTTTTTCAAAATCAATTACATGCTACTCAAGTGGTCGCATTTTACAATTGTGAAAATTTTTATGACACCACCAATCAACTCATCGTGAATGACGAGGAGTTCTTACCCAATAGTGCAAAAGGTTACAGCGCATCAAGGTATGCTCAAAAAACAGCACAACTAGGTAAAGTCATTTTTGGACTAGGCCAATTAGGCACAAAAGAAGGTCTGGCTTTATTAGGAGTCGCTGAAATCGAAAATCAATACGTGTTAGAAAAAGTTATCCAGTCCAATGCCATTAGAAAATACCAATATCAATACATCCACTTTAACTCAAAGGATCCAAGAGGCATTGATGTTGCTTTGATTTATCAACCTCGTTTTTTCAAACCCTACCAATACAAAACCTTCACATTAAAAGACGCCAATCATTTTCAGGATTATGCCACCAGAGATATTTTACTTGTGAAAGGTCAACTTAAAGCACAATGGGTTTATATATTAGTGAACCATTGGCCAAGTAGAAGAGGTGGATCTAACCTGGCTAAAAAAAATAGAATTTGGGCAGCCACCACCTGCAAGCGGATAATGGACAGCATTCATTTGGTTGATCCAAATGCTTATTGGATAGTGATGGGCGATTTTAACGACAATCCAACCAATAAAAGCGTACGGACTTTAGACCTAGATAACCCATTTTTACCCTTATTCAAGCAAGGACAAGGCAGTTTGGCATTTAGGGACAGCTGGAACCTCTTTGATCAGATTTTGTTGAGTCGCAACTGGGAAACCCCTAAATCTCAATTAAATCATTATAAATCAATCATTTACAAAACCCCAGATATGGTCGAAACCCAGGGTAGATACGCTGGTTACCCTAAAAGAACCTGGAATGGGGACCAGTTTAGGGGCGGGTATAGTGACCATTTTCCTGTGGCACTAATTTTTAAGTCAAAATTGAGTGGAAATCCACTGAAATAGCCTACCTTCGCCCTCCCAAATCTGTTTTGGCAGATTCATTCCTAATAAGGATGTCCACTGGGAAAAACCAATTATTTAACCAAAAAATTCAAGTAATGAACAATTACGAATTAATGGTGATTTTTACACCGGTATTATCTGAAGAAGATTTTAAATCTGCTCAGAAAAAATAC
>JACCDV010429500.1_pt1 | contig 68170 bp, 72 predicted proteins | sample 7446131 | NCBI WGS metagenome assembly JACCDV01 (sample SAMN15323448, study PRJNA562643) | freshwater metagenome | isolation source: river surface water | place: USA:Blue River Watershed | collected 2017-08-17
CATGGGAAGGGCACTTCGCTACGCTCCGTGCCCTTCCCCCCTTATGCGTTTCAGATCTGAATTCCTGGTGTAAGCTACTTTCCACCCTTAATCAAATGTTCTTTTACATGCTTATGGGTCTGGCCCTTTATATAACCACTCCCATCTTTTGTAGTGCAGTGCGGAGCGCGGTGATGTTGTTTTTCGTATCGTTATGGAGATAAGTCTTGATTCCCATTTTCCTAGGGGTGGCCAGATTCTTCTCCTGGTTATCGATGAAGATCGATTCATCCGCTTTGCATCCTGCTCCTGCGAGCGCCGCATCGAAAATCTTCGTCGTCCCATCGCACTTCGATGCGTGCTCGACTGCGGAGATAACGATAGGATCAAAAAGTTCATTGAGCTTCAGTTCAGCGGTCAGGATTTCCATCCGCTCCCGGCAGTTGTCGGTGATGACCCCGAGAACGTAACGAGGTGAGAGGGATCTGGCCAGAGTGAATATGGCATTATTCTTCGGTACCTTGTGGAGCATCTCTCTCAGCAGAGCATCATCCATTGGAATCTTGAAGGTCGAGCAGATTCTCTCCCAGACTTCTTGCATGGTGCGCTGCCCGGCATTCAGCAGTTCGATGTCCTGCCGAAAGCACGCGAGCACTCCCTGAACAGAGAGACCTGGAACCGCCTCACAGAGATTCCGGCTCATGGTCAGCGAGCCTTTTGCGTCAGTCGTCAGCACTCCGTCGAGGTCGAAGAAGATCGCTTTGATCATGGTTAGCGAATGATACCAGCGCCTTTATATTATGCTATAATTAGTAATTAATTGAGTTGTGTCAAATGCCAAAAAAATTCCTCTATTGGAAGCCAAAAATCTAACAAATCTAGGCACCAGACACACCCCTATTGTACTGTCTCACTTGTCTCATTTGACCCACCGACCCGCTTGCCTAGACACCTATAAAACGACCCCCTCAAAAACCCCTTCAAAATTCCTCACGGGTCGGAAATAATAGTTGTCAGACCCCGTCGTTCTGCCAACACTCGCTATGGTGTATGGATCCGCTGCCTTGGTCAAAAGCTCTCATCCGGGGAGGCGGACGATGCGTCTATCGGACACTTCCGATCTCCGTAACTGCAGAATACACAGCAATCTCCGCTCTTCGCCTTGATCATTTTCTTGCACTTCCTGCAGACGAAAAGTGGCACGCAGGAATCCGTGGGCATTGCGGCTTCCTGCGCCTGCCCGCAATGCGGGCATGTCAGCTTTGCCTGAATCGGTGCGGAGGGAGCGTTCATAGTTTCAGGAGCGCTGCGGCATCATCGTAGCCAACGACAACTTTTTGATTCGCGGTTCCCTTATCCACCACTGTTACAGGGACGGACATCCCCCCGTTCGTCAGATTCTGCATCTCTGCGAGGTTATCCTCCGAACTCGTCACATCGTGGTTCGTGAAAGGGATCTTCCTCTCAGTAAGCACGGCCTTCAGCTGCTTGCAGTAGCCGCATTGCGGGGTGGAGTAGATATCGATCGTCATGGGGCAATATGGTACAATAGAGTAAAACACAGCCAGAATACGTTCCTCCGGAAATAATTGCAGTAGCCTCGGCTACAGCATTTTCCTCTTAAGAAGCCGATACTGACCGCTCCATCCTCGTCCTTTATGGACAACACCATGCTCAAACATAGTACGCTCCTCATCCTCGATTTCGATCACACGCTCTTCAACACGACGAAGCTCGTGCAAGCGGAAGCGGAGCATTTCGAACATGTCTTTGGCATCTCTCAAGCGGTGTTTCGACAGACGCGCGACGACGTGAAGATCTGCTGCGTCGTCGAAGATGTGGATCGATTCATTGCCTTGTTGCCGCACCCGGACAAAGCCGCGCTCCGTACAGAGCTGCTTGCAATCATACGCCGCGTCGCTTCATCCTGTCTCTTCGGGGATGTGCTGCCATTTTTCCGTGAGGGCGGCTCCCGATCGGATCTGCTCCTTGCCACGCACGGCGACCAGGAGTTGCAGGAAGTGAAAATCCGCTCAAGCGGCATTCCGGTGGACATTCCGTTTGCGGTTACTCAAACGAAGAAGAGCGAGATTATCGCACAGTATCCCCGCGACTATGCCCATGTTCTCTTCGTCGACGATAAGCCGGATTCGCTGCGAGAAGTGAAAGAGAAGCACCCGTCCGTCGAGACATACCTCATGCAGCGTACGGACGATCATCCGTACAGCAAGACGGGGCAGAGATACGATGGCGTTGACCGCACGGTGGCAACTTTGTTCGATGTGAGGTTGTGAATGGCCGGCTACCGCAGGCCGAGAGTCCTGCGATTTTTGTAAATGCGCATACCTCGCATTTCAAGTTCTTTGAAGAAAGGAAGAGGTGGGACGCAGGCTTCCGGCGCAGTGACACCTTTTCCTTTGATCTCGCCGCGGTGGAGCATTTGAGCCATGACGGAAATCGTGCGTCCCGTGTCCACATTGGAACCCGCCGCACTCCACCCCGGGGTGGTGGTGACGATGCAGTCCATCTCCACCCGCTTCGGTTTTCCCTTGTGGCTGCCGTACACTTTAACCCAGAGATCCTCGATCTCCTCGTAGTTCTTGGGGCGAGGTAAACTGCGCAGCACCTGGTTGGTAAATTGTTGAGGAATGAAGTCCCCGTCAGGGGAATGGAGGGGCTCCTTCGACGCAAATCCCAAATTGATGAGCGTTTCAAGCACTCGATGTGAATGCGCGGGGAAACCGGCTTTGTAGTGCACGCTCCTGAGTCCCCGGTTTTTGAAGTAGCGATGGAACGTGTACACCTCGGAATGCACGATGCAGTAGGTGGCTTGCTGTCCCACTTTGAAAAAATTCGTGATGCCCTCCAAGGTGCAGGCCCGGGTTGTTTTAAATTGTCCGTTTTCGAGCACGACGGCCGGGACAGTGAGTTCGTAGACGATACTTTCAAATGAATACGGCAGCACGAACGTTTTCACGTTGGAGTCCCATGCGAAACCAAGGTCGATGTGATCGACGCTGCTGAGTCCCTCGAGCGCATATGCGGTCATCACGTTTGCGATGCCGGGTGTCGATCCACATCCGAGGATTGCGATGAGGTTATTTTTCCGGAACCGGGAGTCAAGCCTGTACTGTTTCTTCGTCATGTCCTGTAATCCGCCCAAATCCAAGTAATGAACCCCGGCCTGCAAACACGCTTCCATAGCATGGTAGTTCCATGACAATTCCGCACAGTTGAGAACAATGCGGCTCTTCGATTGTTGAATCACGCGCGCGGTATCTTGAATATCTCTCAGGTCGAGTTTCGCAAAGCGTGCGCGCTTGTTTTTCAGGAGCTTTGTCAGCGTTTCAGGATGGCGACCGCAGAGGAGCACGCGGTACCCCGACTCCAGCAGATCCCGAGAGGCGATGGAGCCCTGCTCTCCCGTAGCGCCGATGACGACAAAATCAAATGGCATGTGCAGTCGTTAGAAAATTTTCCGGCCGTTCCGGTAGATAGAAATGCCGCGATGACACAACTCCTGAAAAAATGGTTCTGGCGGTACCACTGCTTCCGGTGGAAAAACGCCTGGTTTCGGAAGCTGCCCCCGCAGAATCATTTGCGCCACGACAGAAGCAGGCACTGCCGTATCCTTCTCGAGAGCTTCTCCCGAAGCGAGCACATGTGCCTCCAGGCGAACCGATCTTTTCTGCTTGGAACTGACGCCGCGCACAACAACCTGAATGATCTCATACCGCTCTATATCATCTGGGATTGGTGGAGGGAGACGCTCCAGAATTGCTATGGTTTTGGCCAGGTTTTCGCGTTCCAGCAGCCCAACCGAGCGGAGAATGTTCATGTTCTCTACGAATGCGTCTGGAAATGCGATTTTAAAAAAGACATTGTTTGCACGCAGCGTTCTCGGCAAGGTAGCAAGCTCCGAATGGATCACATACTGAGGTTTTTTTAGTCCCACGGGTGCGGGGAACCGATACGGTATACGTCCAGAAAAGGGCTCAACAAAGGTCATTTTCCCGTTCTTGTACACTGCGGGCCGCCACGAACATTCTTCGAGGAGTGTTTGGAGCGAATAGGGAATATCAAGAGGCGACCGCCGATGATACGTAGAGCGATCTCTATCACCGAGTCGTATTTCCACGGCATCGACTCGATCCAGATCGCGGGTTCCGTATGCCGCCAAGACGTTCGTGATGCCGGGAGCTGCCCCCATTCCGAGTACCGCAATGAGATTCGCACGCCGAAATTTGGCATGGTACTTCAATTGCTTTCGCGTGTAATGGTAGAGCCCTCCCAAATCGAGGTAGTGCGTATGTGTTCTGAGACAGATCTTCATGACGGTTTCGTTGTACTCGTGATGCACGGCATGGATGACGAGATCGATATCACGGAGCGCTCGTGTCAGTGTGGCTTCCTGCCTGACATCTACGGCTCGAAACAGCAATTTCTTCGTAGCGGGTAGATTTTTCTTTATGGAACGGGGATGACGCCCCAATACAACGATGGATCCCTCGAAAGTATCCAGCAGATCTTCGATGATGCGCTTCCCGATAGCACCGGCCCCCAGGATACCTATACGAGGTTTGCGCATCAGGCTTTTTGGTAAATGATGGAATGCCACGGCTTCTTCGCCTTGCCGGTTTGATCGACGTAGATGTGTTTGATTTGCGTGAACTCTTCGAGCGAGTACATCGAGAGGTCTTTCCCAAAACCACTCTGCTTGAATCCCCCGTGCGGCATCTCAGAAATGAGTACTCCGTGTTCATTGATCCAGACGGTGCCAAAGCGAAGTTCATTTGCCACTCGTACCAGAGTGGTCATGTCTTTTCCCCAGACAGACGCAGCAAGTCCATAGACCGTGTCATTGGCCTTTTTGATGGCATCATCGAGTTTTTTGTAGCGGAAAATGCTGAGGACAGGGCCGAAAATTTCCTCCTGACATAGCTCCGAGTCATGGAGGACATCGGTGAATATCGTTGGTTCGATGAAGAAGCCTTTCTTGCCGACGCGTTTGCCGCCGTACACCAAGCGAGCAACCTTTTTGCCGCGCTGGATGAAGCGCTCCACCCGGTCACGATGAGCGGCAGATATGAGCGGTCCCAAGTCCGTGGATGCCTCGGCGGGGTTACCCACCACGAACTTTTTGACTTCGCGCAGCAACAACTTGAGAAAGGGGTCATGCTGCTTTTCGTGAATGTACACGCGCGTAATGGCTGTGCAATCTTGGCCGGTGTTCCAAAATGCACCTGCGGCTGCCCCACGGGCCGCAGCCTCGAGGTCTGCATCCTCCAAAATCACCTGAGGTGCTTTGCCTCCGAGTTCCAAATGCACCCGTTTCATGTTAGCCGCAGCGTGTCCCATGAGAGATGCTCCCGTGGCGACGTTCCCTGTGAGACAGATCATATTCACATCCTTGTGGGCGGCCAGCGCTTCCCCCGCCACTTCCCCGGGACCAGTCACGACATTCAACACACCCTTCGGGAAGCCTGCCTCCTGTGCCAACGCTGCAAGTTTCAAGAGTGAGATCGGTGTCATCGACGCAGGTTTCATTACTACGGTATTTCCCGCTGCGATGGCTGGTCCGATCTTCCAGACTGCGATGAGGAGTGGGTAATTCCACGGTACGATGGCTCCGATCACGCCCAGTGGTTCACGGCGAATCCAGCTTGAGCCGAGAGGTTTGCGTTGACCATCCTCCTGAAAATTCGAATATTCCCCGAATGACTTCCCTTCAAGACACCTCGCAGCTCCGGCAAAATACCGCAGGTTATCGATGATGAGCGGCAGGTCTGATTCCGTTGCATATCGTATGCTTTTGCCGGTATTGCGCGATTCCCACTGAGCAAGTTCCGTGAGGTTCTGTTCGATCAAATCCGCGAGTTTCCAGAGGAGTGCGCCTCGCTCGGCCGCCGTTCTCCAGCGCCAGTCATGTTCAAACGCTCTGCGTGCGGCTTTGACAGCCCGGTCCACATCTTGTTCGTTGCCTCGTGGTACTCGCGCAATCACTGTCTCGTCGGCAGGGTTTATCAGAGCATCGGTGCGCTTGCTCACCGAAGAGAGCCACTGCCCATCAATGAACATTTTGAGGGAAATCGGTTTCATGGGAGAAAGGGAGAAGAGGAACGCTTGTTTGGGAGACATGCGATAACTGGCAGATCCACCATGCTGAGGAGCCCGGGCCGAGCAGCCACCACTGTAGGAAGCGCATTGACTGCGTGGCTCGTCGTGGTCAAATTTCCCATGGGAACATTCATGGTTTCGAGGAGTCGAGGATACCCATCGATCTCAATGGTGTTCCGGTAATCAAGCGTAGGATCCACATTTCCCAGTTCCTCCAAGAGGATTTTCACGTTTCCTTTTACGCTGCCGAAGCAACGATGTTCAAATCCAACCACTTCTCCTTTTGCAACGGTTTTGTAGCCCGGCACTCGAACGTTTCTCTCGGCTATCACCGGATCTCTGGTTTCTCTGATCCGGTCGATTTTCCACCCCAGTGTATCCGCTACTGCATGCACGCACTCCGGCATGCCGATATGTAAGGGGAGCTTTCCCGCCGCAACGCCCTCCTTGAACGCCTTGGGAGTCATCCCAATGCCGATGTTCTTCTGAATGGCAGCTCCGAACGGAGCGAAGTTGATGTGCCGGGTTACCCGTATGCTCTTCACTCCCTGACATATGCCTGTGAGCATCAATGGGAGAATGTCCATGGCAAACCCCGGGTTGATACCGGTTCCAAGAATTGTGACACCATGCTTCTTCGCCGCACGATCCATGATAGCGCACACCTTCGGGTACTTTCGAAAAGGGTATCCCATCTCCTCGGCGATGGTGACCACATTGAGTCCCGCCTTTACAGCAGGTTCTATCTGCTCCCAGACTTGGGGAACATACGAGACGGTTGCTTGCAGCACGATGTCCGCCTGCACTGTTTTGAAGAGCGTTTCAGGATTATTTGTCGTCTTGACGCCGATGGTCTTCTTCAAACCAAGCACTGTTCCAACATCCTTCCCCGCATCTTCCGCATGATGCACGACTGCTCCTACCTCAGGTCAGTCTTTTCCAGAATCATTCTTGCCATGACCGCTCCCATGGCACCAAGCCCGTACTGGATCACGCGAATCGGTCCTGCCATACGGAGGTGATGGAACGAATAAAGGAAATATTACCATAATTCATGAATTTCCTAAGCGCTTCGAGGAAATACATAGTCGATGACGCACAGGGTGGTCTATCGCTTACGGATGCGATGTAGCCCAGGCTACTGTATCGAGAAACCTCATCGGGAAGAGAGTCAATGGTGATGTTCCGTACGTTGTAGCGGTTTCTTACTGCCAGATATTCAACCACATGCCGATGTATTCCACGACGACGTAGAGGAAGAAGAAATATCCCGCTACCGCCGCAATCAGGGCGATGAGAACAGTGTTGATGATCTCATTTCTGCGACGCTTCGCCTGATCGAGCGTGCAGACGCCACGCTTACGAAAGTACAGAACGAGACTGATAATAAGGAGAATGAGGCCAACGCCACGGAAGACCCACTTGTAGTCGCCGTAGAGCGTATCGACGAGGGATCCTGCGAAGCTTGCGGTGCTCAAACCCAGAAGCACAAGAATGACGGGGCTGAGGCAGCAGAGGGATGCTGCGACTACAGGAATGCCGATGATGCAGAAGGCGTCTCGAAACTTCATAAAAGTATCGGCATCACTCTCGGTACAGCTCTGTCTCAGGATGCTGCGCGACCCACGAGAACCAGAAACCATAAAGGGGAATGATCTCCTCGCTGGTCTCAATATTGCGGAATGTGACTGCCTGCGTTGTTACGTCATGGGAAACAACGATTGGCACATCGCCGACGTTGTCGGTGAACTCACCGGTCTTCTGGAGTGCGGAGAGCGGATAGGCTTTCGCCGCTCCGTTTACGAGGATCCCGTACACGATATCCTTGGCATGCGATCGCGTATCGGTCTTCTTCCGGACGGGGAAGTACGTATCACTATCGCGTTCATATCCCTCATAGGGATCACGACTGTAATCGCGGCGATGCCCCGTATCCGTACTGAGAATCTGTGCGGTCGGATGCTGTTCCTGTACCGTTGAGAATCGCACGATGTCGCTGCGGACGGCTTTCAGCTTCTCCCCTGTGAGCGGTCCGACCACAGCTTGTCCCGCAGCCTGATTCCAGAGCGAATCTGTGAGTCGATCGTACATGAGGAGATTGCTCTGGTAGAGGAAGCCGCTCACACCGAATTCCGATATACCCCTGCTGATCGTCCGATCGTACACGATTGCCGTCGCGCAGAGCGGACAGTAAGTAATTGCCACTTCCTTCCCTCCAACTGTGTCATTCACAATCTCATGCCAGTTGAGGATGCGGAAAGGGTAGAAACGGGTGTCACCGCTGATGGTGAGTAGCAGACCCACATCATCCGTTTTCAGAAATGTTGCTTCGCGCACAGTCATGAACTTTGGTTCATCGATGGAGGGAATACCATCCTTCGATGGTCCGCCGCTCAGGATGTCTTGGAGTGGAATCAGGTGCTGTACTTGACCTTGATACCAATTTGAGAGAAGCGGTGGAACAGGAGATGCGCCACCGTTGCAGGCGAGCGAGCCGGAACCGCAGGAGGGAGTGGTGTTTGCCGATTGCATCTGCACATCGTCAACCAGATCGCGGACATGCTCATCCAGTTCCTCCTCCGTAAGCGGTCCATTTTTCTTGAAGATGATCTCGCCATTCGCATTCAGGAATATCGTCGTCGGCTGCGTGAAGATATCGAACCGCTTTGAGAGTTCGGCTTTTGGATCGAGCAGTGTCGGGAAGGTATATCCGCCGTTCTTCCAGTATTGCCGAGCAGTATCGGGATCTTCCTGCAGATTCACGCCGATGACAGTAATCTCTGGATGTTCCCTTGCCACCTTCTCAAAGAGCGGCAGTTCCTCCTTGCAGAACACGCACCATGCCGCCCAAAAGTTTACGATGGCGGGTTTCCCATCAATCTGGTCATCAAGCGTCGCCTGTGTGCCATCGAGGAGCGCCACACGATCCATCGATCCCGTAGAAGTACACGCAGAAAGAGAGAGAAGGCCAATGAAGAACAGCAGACGTTTCATAATAAAAATGGAGGGGCTCGAGTAAGCCCCTCACACTCACTTCTTCGTGCCGCACGAACAGGTGCCGCACGAGGGACAGCCGCCGCAGTCAGAGCACTTATCCGTACCGCAGCCGCACTTGTCGCCGTTACCCATAAAAGAGAGGGGGAAGGAAATAGAAGACAGAATACGAAACATTCCATTAAAAGTTCGTGACGTAATTGGGAAGATATGGGATGAGGAGTGCCTCGAAGCGTTTGAAGATCCCGAAGTAGAGCAGGATGGCTGTGATGAGCAGAATCCACCCGAATACCTGCTTGATCGCTTCCGCATGCTGCTGGATGAACCTGCGCCCGGTGAGCGCTCTCTGTCCTCCGTAGGCAATCAGAAGCATTGGGATCCCTGCGCCAATGGCGTACGTAAGAAGCAGGAAAAAACTCGAGACGACGCTTTTGCTCGCAGCCGCGAGTGCGAGAATGGATGCAAGTATCGGTCCTGTGCAGGGAGCCCAGACGATACCGAGTGTGATTCCAACCGCAAAGGCTTGGAATGGCGACTCAGATGGGCCCGATGCAGGGATACCAAACGCAAGCAGTTTCCCCGTCAACTGCGAGAAGATCGCATTCAACGGCTTGATGATGATCACGAGTCCCATCGCAAAGAGCAGGATAATCGCGACCGTCTCCAGCGTCCGCTTCCCGATGCCGACGAGGCTGCCGAGACTTCCGAACACGACGCCGAGGAGCGAGAACGTGAACGCGAGCCCCAGCACCATGAAGAGCGGGTAGAGCTTGTTCCGCTTGAGCGCGGAGCCAAGCACAATGGGAAGGATCGGAATGATGCACGGGGAACTCACCGTGATGAGCCCAGCCAGGAATGCGAACGGAAATGAGGCGCTCATGAGATTACGATTGGATGAATGCGGCAACCTGCTCCTGCGTCAGTGGTCCGGGTCCGAGTGTACTGACTTTCGTGGCACTCTGCGGATCGCTCCCGCGCACCTTCACGAGTGTGGACTGCGAGGAAACGCCGAACTGATTCTCGAGTACGGTTTCCTTGTCGTAGTCCGCAATGAAGCCGACAACGCTCGCATTGTTCGTGCTCTCGAATGCCGCACGGATCCCCGGCGCATTGGCGGCGCAAATCGGACACCATGAGGCATGGAAATCGATGATCACAGTCTTCCCGTCCGCAAGTGCTTCCGCGTACGCGGTCGGGCTGTATGTTTGGATCGCACCAGCAATGTAGGAGCGCTGCTTCGGGGCGGACGTCGGTTGCTGCTGCGTTGGCACAGGTTGCTGAGCCGAAGTCGGCGTCTGTTCCTGCTCTGCGACTGGAACCGGCTTGGGTTCTTGTGTGACTTGCGGCGTGGGTTCATTGCGTGAAGGAGCATCTTGCGGCTGCTGAGAAACGTAGCCATTGCAGGCACTGAGGACAAGAAGTGATGAGACGGCCGCCGGAAGAAAAAAGAATTTCATCATGGTTACCGATGTGGGAAGAAAAATACAAAGAGTTACTGCATCATCTCTTTCATCATGTCCTTCGCCATCTGCGCGGCGTCTCTGAACATGCTGCGGTTCGAGTGGAAGTAAGACTTCCATTCACTCTTTTTGCTTCCTGCTTCCATGCCATCCACGACATAGGCGATAGTGTTCATGCTCTTGCACGTCACGAAGAACTGCTTCGTCTCGGGGAGATAGTACAGGAATTCTCGATCCTTCGGGTTCATTTTTAAATCATTGTCCGTGATGACTGCGATCCGCTTCGCTTTGCCGGGGAATATACAGCGGAAGAGCGGACGCAGAGCATTCGCATCCATATTGTGCCCGATCTTTTCAACAATCTCCGCTTTTTCCCCGCTTGAGAGTTTCCGCAGTTGCGAGCAGGTCATTTGCAATTCCTCCGTCGTATGCATATCGGAGGCAGTAAAGGCGAAGGCAGGGACGAGCAGGCCCACGCCAAGCGCCAGTGAGAGGAATTTCCGGATCAGCATGTTGTGCATAAAAAGAGAATGGAAAAATACAAGAAAATCATATCCTGATCTCATCTTCCTCTCAGTAGTCTGGGCTACAGGCTACAGCAATCGCGATGGCCGTAGCAGGCTTTTCAGCACAGCACGATGCGACCGTGCTCATCCACGTCGATATCGCCCTGGAGTTTCAGGAGCTTCAGTGTCCTCGTCACTGTCACGCGGTTGAGACCGGTCAGTTCCGCGATCTTCTCATGCGTGAGTGCAAGGGGCGCATCGGCTTTGAACATGGAGAAGGGATTGCGCTTTTTCTTCGTATAGCGCCTGAGCTCTCCGAGTACCTTCTCCTTCGCGCTGCCCATATCGAGCCGCAGTTTCTGCTCATAATCCTGCAGGCGAGCGGAGAGCTTCTTCAGAAGTCGGACGAGAACTTCGGGGTGCGCTGCGATCACTTTCTGAAAATCTTCGGGGGACAGCGTGCAGATACGGCTCCCCATTAATGCTTCGGCATAGTGGGAGACAGCTTCCGTATTCGGCAGAAAGTTTCCGAAGAGGCTCCCCGGTCCGATGACATCGAAGGTCGTCTTCTTGCCGTCGACTGAATGGTACAGCACCACCTCGCCCTCCTTGAGAATGAAGACATTGCGATCCCTTCCATCGTGCGGCGTGTAGAGCTGTGTAGCCGAGATGCACCGCTGATCCTGTGCACGCTCCGCAATGCGCATGATTTCCATGTCGGGAATGCCCTCGAAGACATCGATATGCGAGATGTACCAAACTTTCTCCATAGGCAAAAGTATACCTGAGGATGCTCTTCCTCATAGATTAGAGGAGAGAAGCGATATCCGACGTACTGCTGGAAAAGGCATAAATGGCCTCCTCCAGATCTGTTGTTTTAATGTTCCTCTGCATTGCAAGCGCGAAGAGGTGCTGTAATTCTTGCGTCTTTTCATGCACAAGCAAAAAGTTGTTCTTGCTTCAATGCAATTCCTACAGTCTTCCCATATGGTCCAGAAATTTATAGAGATAGCCGTTCATTTCATCGTAGTCGTTGCTCCGCAGGGTAGACGCATCTTGTACATATGGCAGAGATTTGTATTTCTCCAATTCCGCCAAAGAATTTTCGATCATTCCTTCGATTGCTTCGGGCGTGAACTCAAAGTGGCACTGGAAACCGTACACTTTCGGCGCGTACTTTACGATTTGCCGGGGGCACCCTTCGCTATAGGCGAGGATTTCGGCATCTTTTGTGAGGCCCGGCATATCGCCATGCCAATGACCGACGGGAAACTTTTTGGGGAAGGTGGAAAAGACGGGATCTTTTTTGCCCGCTTCAGTCAGCGTGAGTTCAAAAACTCCTATCTCCCTGTTCGGACTATGGTCAAATTTCCCTCCGAGCGCATTACCGATTAGCTGTGCTCCCAGACACACTCCCAAAACGATTTTTCCCTGATCAATCGCATGTTTGATCAATGTCATCTCTTTTTTGGCATTGAAATGCGGGCATTCATCTACGGTAGTGGAAGGAGATTGCGGCCCTCCCATAACCACTAAAAAATCATCTACATGTTCCGGCAATTTTTCATTCCGGTAGAGTTTTGTATATTCCACTTCATGGTTTTTGCGTTGTGCCCACAGCGCAATGGCTGCAGGAGCTTCGAAACTTTCGTGGATGACAATGTGTAACTTCATATCATTTTCTCATCTGCAAGATACCAATTGCAATGCGTATGTAAAGCGGTAGAAACAAGCAGCTATAATCAAAGTGGATGCCCTACTACTTCTACCTCGCCCGCTGTGCCGACGGCTCGCTGTATTCGGGATCCTGCGTCGATCTCAAGGCGCGGGAAGCCAAGCATAACGAGGGCAAAGGCGCCAAGTACACGCGATCGCGCCTGCCCGTGCACATGATCTACCACGAAGAATTCCCCACGCTCAAAGAAGCGCGCCACCGGGAAGCGGAAATAAAAACGTGGAGCAAAATTCAGAAAGAACGATTAGCGGAAGGAAACAAGCCCTAGGCCTCTTCTTCGACAATTCTTACAACATCATCGATATTCTTCAGCACGATATCCGCTTCGATCGCGGCCTCCTTCGGCGTTTCGTTCCTCGGGATAATGCAGCACATCATTCCGACCGCTCGCGCCGCTTTTGCATCCACATCCTGATCTCCTACATACAGACATGATTGAGGCTCAACGATCATCTTTTTTGTGAGGAGTAATAATCCGTATGGATTGGGCTTCATCCTCTCGCCCGTATCGTCGTAGGTGATGATTGTTTTGAAGAGGCGGGAGAGTTTGAGCTTTGGCTCAAGTGCATCAATGAAGCTTCTCCTTGAGCCCGTCATAAGCCCCAGCGGTATCTTTGCGGCACACTTTGTAAGAACTTCGCCGGCGTTGCCGATCCATTCCACGTTCTCTTTGAGGAGCCCGACATAAAGATTGTCTCTTTGGGAGTAGAAGCTCTTTCCATGTTTCGGATCAAGGCCGCATTGTTCGAGAATGCCGCGGAAGTGCAGACCTTTTTGGTAAAACTCGTGCAGGAACGTTTCACTGTCCATCGTGTAGCGCAGATCTTTCAATGCACGAATATTTGCCTCAATCCAAAGGGGGATTGTATCTACGAGCGTGCCATCGAGATCGAAGAGGAGCGCTTTCATATCAAACTCCTTCGAGTTTTCTCATCCACCGAATCACAATCACGGTCACTGGCGTAAACAGTACTTCGATGCCGACTTTAAAGATGTAGTTTGCAAGGATCAGACTCACGGCGATTTCCCAGGGGAACACTTTGAACGCGCACGCGATGACGACAAAGGTTACGGTATCGATTCCCTGGCCGATCATAGTGGAACCGATGGTGCGAAGCGGGAGGAATTTTCCTTCGGTCCACTTCTTCATGCGATCCATCGTGAACGAGTTTGAGAATTCTCCGAGCAGGTAGGCAGCAAGACTCGCGATGACGATGCCACCCGAACTCACTCCTCCAAGAATCGCGGCATACGCATCATTTCCCGCGTATTCCAGCCAAGCGGCTTCCCCCGGCATCACGCCAACGAGCCAAAGATATGCGCTCATCGCGGCGCTCAGCACGAAGCCGGTCCAGATCACCCGGCGCGAACCTTTGAATCCATAGATCTCGGTGAGAATGTCGCCGAAGATGTAGCTGAGAGGGAAAAGGAGCGTCCCCGCATCGAATGCGAGCGGCAGCCCAAAGAGGGGAATACCGAAATCCACGATCTTTGCCGCGGAACTTATGTTGCTCACGAGGACCGTGGCGACGAACGCGGCGGTGACGGTGGCGTAGGTGCGGGAGTACATGGATATTCCGAGTATACTGCTTTCATGGCTTTGAGTCCGATGCGAAAAGGGGAGTGCTACATCTTTCTGGAAGCATTCCTCTGGAGTCTCTTCCCTGTTATCACCATTGTGAGCTACGGAAAGCTTTCCCCGCTCTTTACAGCGGGCATCAGCACGTTCATCTCCTCGATATTCTTTGCGCTCATGCTCTTTCTGCGCGGGCGGTGGAGAGAACTTTGGGTGCGTGAGGCATGGGGCGATATCCTTGCGACATCGTTCATTCTTGGGGCCGTTTTCTATGGTCTTCTCTTTACAGCTCTACGCTCCACGACCGCTGGAAATGCGGCGATCATAGGGCAAATGGAGGTGTTCTTTTCGTTCTTCATTCTCGGCATTATCCTGAAGCACGAACATTTCCATCTTCCGCATTTCCTCGGAGGAATCTTCATGGTGCTCGGCGCGGCGCTTGTTCTCTATCCCAATGCCACAGGATGGCGTACGGGAGATCTCCTTGTTCTCCTCACCACGATCATCGCCCCGTTTGGCAATTACTACATGCAGCGCGCCCGCAAGCGTGTCAACGCGGAGACAATCCTCTTTGTCCGCAGCCTCGTGGGAGGGTGTTTTCTGTTTCTCCTTGCTTTTGTCCTGGAGCCACTCCCGTCCATGAATGCCGTACTCTCCTCGTGGATTCTTCTCTTCGTCAACGGATTCGTACTCCTCGGATTCACGAAGATCCTCTGGATCGAAGCGACGATACTACTCTCGATCACCAAGGCGATTTCGCTCTCGAGCGTGGGACCTTTTTTCACGCTCGTTCTAGCATATTTCATTCTTCAGGAACGCGTGACGGTGCTTCAGGTGATGGGACTCCTGCCGATTGTTCTCGGAGTAATGCTTCTCACGCGGAGGGTGCGGACATATGTGGCATAATCACCGCAGCACTGCGGGATGCCGGAACTCACTGATACAGCCCCCGCGCTTCAAAGAGCAGCCAGAAGCCGATCAACGATCCGACGAGACTGCCTATTGATCCATACCCGAAGAGGAGATTGAGGATCGTGGCGACCGTTGTGAGGACTGTGGCATAGAAGAGGAGGTTCCATCCCTTTTTCTTCCGTGCCGTGAGCGGCTTATAGGCAAGGATATCGAGGACGGAGGCGATGAGTCCGGCGAGAAGGCTGATCAGCATGGAGATCTGCATCATTCCTACACCAAGCAATGCGAAACCAAAGAACGAAGAAGCGATCGATCCTGCCGAAAGAATCGCAAGAATTCCCAATATTCCGAAGATGAGCGCAAGCCAGGGGGCGATTTTTGCGAGCGTCTGTCGCGCGCTTTCCGGAAGGTGCGGAAATTTTGCAAAGAGCGGCGCCATCCATTGTTCAAGAGCGCCCATATGTTTCTCGGTTCCGGCCTGGAAGGAGGAAGGATCCATAGAAGGGGTGGGGAAGATTTCCTCCAAAGAGTATCCCTTCATATCGGAACGGGCAATCTGACCATGGCACGGAACAGTGCATTTTGTCTTTTCTTTTGTAGGATTGATGAGCGATACTGGATTCATCTTTCCCCCTTTTCAGAACCATGCGCACCGCCACCCTCTTCATGTTTCTTTGTTCCATCACGCTTCTTGGTGCATGCAATCCGGCAGAAAACGTTGCGGAGGAAATGATGGAAAATGCAATCGAGGAGGAAACGGGCGGCGATGCGGATGTGAATTTCGGCAATGACGGCACCATGCGCGTAGAGACGGACGAGGGAACATTTGAGGCGGGCGGCAATCGCGTGCCCTCGGATTGGCCATCGGATGCGCCGGTGTACCCGGGAGCCAAAGTCACGTACTCGGCTATGATGAATCCGCAGACGGGCGAGCCGGGTGCTGCGCTCATGCTCTCGACGGAGGATTCCGAGGAAGATGTGGAGGCGTTCTACACGGCGCAGATCGCCACGGACGGGTGGAAAGTGGAAGGTACGATGAGAAGCGGAGGGATGACAGTCATAACCGCCAAAAAAGAGGGGCGAGTACTTTCCCTTATGATCACCGCTGCAAATGGCCAAACGTCGATCACGATTGGCCTCGGGGAGGAATAATATCCCTAGCTGATTCCCTGCAGTTCGATGGCATTCTTTCTGCTACAGTAGAATGTCTGTATGTTCTCCTTCCGAAAAATAACGGGATCGATGCTTCTTTCCATGATGGTTGTGACGGGGTGCAATGTAAAAGGACCGGAGATTCCTCTCTTCGATGGAAAAGAAGAGAGTGCGTCTTCAAGTGATAAGGAGAAAACGGAGAATCGTATGGAGGTGATTGCGGAGGATCTTTCGATTCCCTGGGATATCGCGTTTCTTCCCTCCGGTGATCTCCTTGTGACGGAGCGCCCCGGAACGCTGATTCGGATCAGCGAGGATCGTACCGCGTATCCGATCGAAGGCGTGCGCCACGTGGGGGAAGGGGGACTCCTCGGTATCGCACTCCATCCTGATTTTGAAAAGAACGGGTGGCTGTACCTGTATCTCACAACGCAAACCGACGATGGACTCATGAACCGGGTCGAACGATATCGTTTGGAAGGAGATGCTCTCACCGAGAAAACCGAAATTCTCGGCGCGATTCCCGGCGGACAGTATCACGATGGGGGAAGGATGGACTTCGGACCCGATGGATTCCTCTACATCACGACCGGCGATGCAACGAAGAGCAATCTTGCACAGGATACTGCTTCACTCGCGGGGAAAATTCTCAGGATCCATGATGATGGATCCATTCCTTTCGACAATCCATTTGGGAACGCCGTCTACTCCTATGGTCACAGAAATCCTCAGGGTCTAACGTGGGATGCGGCAGGAAAGCTCTGGAGCACCGAACACGGCCGGAGCGGCGTTCTCTCCGGCTACGACGAACTCAACCTGATCGAGAAAGGGAAAAATTACGGGTGGCCGGAAATCGAAGGAGGGGAAACACGCGAGGGCATGGAAACTCCCATCCTCCATTCCGGTTCCAGTGATACCTGGGCACCTTCGTCCGCCGTTTTCCACGACGGCAGTATTTTCTTCGGAGGCTTACGAGGGGAAGCGCTCTACGAAGCCATTCTCAAAGGAGACAGTGCTCCGACCTTCCTCACACATTTAAAAAACGTATTCGGCAGAATCCGAACCGTGCGGGTGGGACCCGATGGGGCGCTGTACCTCACGACGAGCAACACCGACGGCCGCGGGGATGCCGCCGCGAGCGATGACCGGATCATTCGGGTACAGCCATCGCTGTTATAGTTCGGCTATCTTCCTCACTTCTTTTTCTATGAAGCGCTTTCTTCCACTCCTCCTCGTCGTTGCGCTGATTACGTCATGCATGCAAAAGACACCGCTAGTGCCGGGCAATGCGACGCATTCTTCTTCTGAGGGCCCGTCAGGATCTCGAACGGCTGATTCTTCTCTCTCCTCTGCCTTTTTTGTCTCTGATTCCTCTTCCTTTCAAGAGCAATCATCGTCAGATGTCCCACTCGAACAGCTTCCTGCAAGGCTCAGCATTCCGCATTTTTCAAAGATGAAGCTTGCAGGATCCGATCTCACGCTCGGCGCCGTGCTCGACAAAAACGATGCCTACACGCGCTATGCCATCACGTACCGGAGCAACGGCCTCCTCATCAGTGGGATTATGAATATCCCCGAAGGCGTCGGTCCGTTCCCGCTTCTCATCCTGAACCACGGCTATATCGCACGGAGCATTTACACCCAAGGGAGGGGATTAAAGCGCGAACAGGATTACTTGGCACGAAAGGGATTCGCGGTCCTCCATACGGATTACCGCGGCCATGCGGGTTCGGATGTTAGCCCCATGACCGAAAACGTGTACGACGGCGCTCTGGAATACGCCATGGATAGCGCCAATGCGATTCTTGCGGCACGCGCAGCGGATCTCCCTACGGTGGATACCACGAAGATCGGCATGCTTGGGCACTCGCTCGGCGGCGGCGTGACCCTCGCGATCCTCACCGGGCGCCCGGATCTCGTGGATGCGGCAGTGCTCTACGCTCCGGTGCATGCGGATGTGTGGGAAAACTTTATGCGATGGCGCGGGGAGCGCGATGCAAGCGATCGAACGGTTCTCGTGAATCTCACGAAGGATGAGAACCCAAAATTCTGGGCCAATCTCTCTCCGGAAACATTCCTCAGCGATATCCGCGCACCCGTGCTTCTCTTCCATGGCACGAACGACAAGGATGTTCCGAAAGAATGGTCGGATGATCTTGCGATGAACCTACAGGAACTTTCAAAAGATATCACCTACGTGGAATACGAAGGCGAAGCGCATGAATTCGGGCCGAAGTGGAATAATTTTATGGAGAGGACAGTGGAATTTTTGAAAGAACATTTGTACTCGAATGATGCTACCATCGAATCCATAATGAGCTCTCCATCCAATGCAGATTCCCCTTACTCTCGTCCCTCGGATGAGAAAATTAAAGAGACGTTGACGCCGCTTCAGTACGAAGTCACGCAGGAAGAGGGGACAGAGCCTCCGTTTCGAAATGAATACAACGATAATAAGGAAGAGGGGATCTATGTCGATATCGTTTCCGGCGAGCCGCTCTTTAGTTCCACCGATAAATTCGATTCCGGCACGGGGTGGCCGAGTTTTACGAAGCCGATCGATTCTGTGTTTATCGTGGAAAAAACAGATCGCAAACTTTTTATGTCCCGCACCGAAGTTCGAAGCCGCTATGGAGATTCGCATCTCGGACACGTCTTTCCGGACGGCCCGGAGCCGACGGGACTCAGATACTGTATGAATAGTGCAGCACTTCGGTTCATCCCGAAAGCAAATCTGGAAGAGGAGGGGTATGGGGAATATGAAGAGATTTTTGAATAGAGGTGCGGGCATGTTCAAGAGAACTGCCCGCTCGGGCAATCCGCTCTGGCGGACATGCCCGCGCCCCTCAATCTCTCACCATGGTTTATTCTCATCGCAAGGTGTTATCAGTTTCAACACTCCTGTGGGATGAATCCCCTCACTGCCTCTACGCTGTTCTCACGTGTCCTTTGTGTTGTTCAAAATATGAACAGAACAAAGGCTGTGTGCATCCTCTTCTTGATCTATCTTGCCATAGATGGCTCAATGATGCGGTATTGATTATTTCCTCTCCATTCTATGACTCCCTTTACCGCCTCTTCCACGATCAAATCCGTCATGAAGTCCATCAATCCAAAATCTAGTGCGGAAAATTTTTCATTCCTGCCCACAATCAAAACCGCACAGGATGTGATTGATTTTGCAAAGCAGCACGAATGCACGGTGATGGATCTGACCTTCGTGGATGTACCGGGAACGCTGCAGCACACGAGCAAGCCGATCCATGAGCTCGAGGACGTTCTGCGGGAGGGTGCGGGGTTCGATGGCTCCAGCATCCGCGGGTTCCAGCAAATTCAGGAATCCGACATGCTTTTGATTCCGGATCCCACGACCGCCTACATCGATCCTTTTGCCGCAGAACCCACGCTCTCCTTGCTCTGTGATGTCCGCGATCCCTTTTCTACGGATCTCTACGATCGAAGCCCGCGCACGATTGCGCGCCGGGCAGTCGATCTGCTCATGAAGAGCGGCATTGCGGATACCGCGTACTTCGGGCCGGAGGCGGAGTTCTTCATCTTCGATCACGTGAGTTACGATGCGGGAACCGCGAGCGCCCATTACGTCGTGGATAGCGAGGAAGCAACATGGAACTCCGGAAAAGGGGATGGAAAGACGGAGCGGAATCTCGGCTACAAAATCCGCCACAAGGAGGGGTACTTTCCCGCGGCGCCGTTCGATAAGTTGCAGGATGTCCGCGCGGCGATGGTTCTGGAAATGGAGAAAGCGGGAATCAAAGTGGAAACATTCCACCACGAAGTCGCGACGGGCGGCCAGGCGGAGATCGACATGATTTTCGACGATCTTCTCACGATGGCGGATAAATTGATCCGCTACAAATACATCGTCCGGAACGTCGCCGCACGCTACGGGAAGACTGCCACCTTTATGCCAAAGCCGCTCTTCGGCGATAACGGCTCCGGCATGCATACGCACCAGAGCCTGTGGCTGAAGAAGCAGCCGCTCTTTGCGGGTGATAAGTTTGCGGGCTTAAGCGAGATGGCGCTCCACTACATGGGGGGAATCCTGGCTCATGCACCGGCGCTCTGTGCTCTCTGCAACCCCACAACGAATAGCTACAAGCGTTTGGTTCCCGGATTCGAGGCCCCGGTGAACTTCATCTACTCCGCGCGGAATCGCTCGGCGGCAGTCCGCATTCCAACCTACTCGCAGAGTCCCAAGTCAAAACGCATCGAGTTCCGCTCGCCGGATCCCGCAAGCAATCCCTACCTCGCGTTTGCGGCCATGCTCCTTGCCGGGATCGATGGGATCAAGCGGAAGCTGAGCCCCGGCGAGGCGACGGATCAGAACCTGTACGAACTTGCGGAAGAGAAACTCCGCACGATTCCTCGCGCGCCGCATAACCTGGGAGAAGCTCTGGATGCGCTCGAAAAAGATCACGAGTTCCTCACTGCCGGTGGAGTCTTTTCCACAAAATTCCTGGAGGATTACATCGCGGGAAAAAGGACCGAAGTTTCGGATGAAGCGCGACGACCGACCCCCTCGGAGTTCTTTCGGTACTTTGATATTTAGATTGAGGACGCAGGTCAGAAGACCTGCTCTGATTATGGAATTTTTTTCCACGGGCAGAGCACGTCTTCGACGTGCGTTGTTCTGTCAGACAACTTGTATTTCTTTATAGAATTTCATTACCAAAGGTTCAGCTAATATTGAGGCAGGATCCCATCGTTCGATGAAGAGTCCATCAACAGATTTAACGCGACTCAATGCAACATAAGCTTGTCCGGGATCCCAGAGGCCGCTGAGGTCCACCATAACTCTATCAATCGTTGCTCCTTGAGACTTATGAATCGTACTTGCCCAAGCAAGAGTTACTGGAAAGTTTCTTGCGGTGGCTACTGCATGTCCATCGGGATCGAGTTGAGTGAAATTAGCGGGATCAATTTCAATTTTTTCCCCGGTGAGTAGTTCGATATGAAGATAGTCCTGAGAGATATTAAGAATATGCCCCAAACTGCCGTTTACCCAGCGCATTAGACCGGATGTATCATTCTTTCGTAACATGACCAATGCACCACATTTGAGTAGTAGTAGTTCTGGAATAGGAGCTTCCTTTTTGAGTTTAGCGATAAACTGCTCTTTACCAGAGTATATGGTTTCAAACCGTACCTCGGAACCGGGTAAGGCAAGCAGTTTTCGCAAATTTAAAGTATCAACATCTACACGCCGCGGAAACAGCCGAGTTCCGTCGAAGTCCTCAGTTGCTTCTGTTGTTCGCTCTTTTAAAAATACCTGCACGTCTTCACTCACAATCCCTTGTCGAACATCATTGAGAACCTTGATAAAGCGAGGTTCATTTGTACGCACGATGGTGTTGAGAAATGCGCAGCGAAGATTGGAAAGTTTCCATATCTCATTTAAGAATGCCCAATCTTTGGCATCATATTCACTGATAGGTGGTAATTGGGCGAAGTCACCAACAATAATGATACGCAATCCTCCCCATGGTTTATTATTATCTTTTGCATATCTTGCAATTGCTTCTGCAGCTCGTAATACCTCTCCAGATAACATCGAAACTTCATCAATAATAATTCCTTCTGCTTGTGCGATTCTTCGTGTGACATATCTATTCTTTCTGGCCCGCAATATTGTTGCTTCGGTTCCTTCTTGCATAATTCCCAAGCCGAAGAAGCTGTGAAAGGTGCATCCATTAACCAGAATTGCAGCAACTCCAGTGCTTGCAGTAACAGGAAAACGAGCAAATCCTTTGTTCTGTAGAAATTTTTTCACCAAAAAGCTTTTGCCGGTGCCCGCTGCTCCGGTTAGGAAAATATTTTCTTTCCCTTGCAGTAATCTCCAAGCATGACTCTGGCAGGGTGTCATGCCTGTTATATCTTTGTTACCAGACGTTAATTTACGAATCAGTGTCATGATCATGAGCGCAAGTATATAGTGGAAAGAAATTCAGCGCCTATCAAGAATCGTGCATCTCGTTGTGAGCCGTTGGATTACTACAGTTGAGAAACTCCTGAGACATCACTTCTGTCTCTTCCTCTCAAGCTCCGTAAGCCCCTTCTTCCGCAGCCGAATGTTCTTCGGCGTCACTTCCACGAGTTCGTCCTCCGCAATGTATTCGAGCGCCTGCTCCAAAGTCATCGGTCGCACAGGAACAAGGTTGATTGCTTCGTCAGCCCCCGAAGAGCGCATGTTGCTGAGCTTCTTCTCTTTGATCGGGTTCACGGCGATGTCATCCGCTTTTGCGCTCTCGCCGATAATCATGCCTTCGTAGACCAGGGTCTGAGGCATGATGAAGAGACTGCCGCGCTCCTGGAGATTCCAGAGCGCAAACGCCACGGCTTCGCCCGTGATCATGCTGATGATGGAACCGCGCGTGCGGCCGGGGAATGCTCCTTTTTCCGGCTCGAACCGGAGGAACGAATGGCTTAAAATTCCTTCTCCTTTCGTTTCAATGATGAAGTCGCCGCGGAAGCCGAGGAGCCCGCGGGTGGGGATCAAAAATTCCATGCGCACATGGCCGTCCTTGCTGCGCATATCCTGCATCAGGCCTCCTCTGCGCCCAAGCATCGTGATCACGGAGCCGCTTGTTTCTTCCGGAGTATCAATAATTACATGTTCCACCGGTTCATGTCGTTTTCCATCAATTTCGCGGAAGATGACTTCGGGACGGGAAACCTGCAATTCGAATCCCTCCCGCCGCATGGCTTCGATCAAAACTGCAAGATGGAGCTCCCCGCGACCAGACACTTTGTAGCTGTCCGTCCCCACGATCGGTTCCACATGCAACCCCACGTTCGTCTCACGCTCGCGCTCGAGGCGCGCGCGGATATGGCGGGTGGTGAGGAGCGTTCCCTCTTTTCCCGCAAAGGGTGAATTATTCACGAGGAAATTCATGCTGATCGTCGGAGGGTCGACTGTAATCGCAGGCAGAGGTTCGACATCCGGTGATCCCGCGATCGTTTCGCCGACGTAGATATCCGGAATGCCGGCAATCGTTGCAATATCGCCGGCCGAAGCTTCCGGCACTTCCTTCTTCTTCAATCCGTCTGCGAGGAAGATCTTGGTGATTCGTCCGGAGCGCTTTGTGCCATCTGTTGCGATGACCGTGACCGTTTGTCCCACTTTCGCGACTCCCTCGTAAATTCTTCCGATGCCCATGCGTCCCACGTAATCATCGTACGCAAGACTGCTTGGTTGCATGCGGAGCGGCGTATCGATGACTGCCGCTGCCTTGGGAATGTGTTCGAGGATGAGTTCGAAGAGGGGATTCAGATTTGTGCTTTTCTCATCAAGCGTGCGCTTGGCGATTCCCTCCCGTGCGATTGCGAAGATGTAGGGGAAATCGAGTTGTTCGTCATTTGCCCCAAGTACTCCGAAGAGATCAAAAACCTGGTCCACCACTTCGAGCGGTTCCGCCGCTGGTTTATCAATTTTATTGATGACGACGATGGGCTTGATTCCGAGCTCAAGCGATTTTTTGAGAACGAACTTGGTCTGGGGCATGGGTCCTTCCTGCGCATCCACGAGAAGAAGCACGCAGTCGACCATCCGCAGAATTCGTTCCACCTCGCTCCCGAAATCCGCGTGACCCGGCGTATCGACGATATTGATCTTCGTATCCTTATAATGAATCGACGTGTTCTTCGCATAGATCGTGATGCCTCTCTCGCGTTCCTGTTCGTTACTGTCCATGGCCAGCTCCGGTGCTTCCTCGTGCGCGGCATACGCCCCTCCCTGTTTCAGGAGTGCATCGACGAGGGTCGTCTTGCCGTGGTCGACGTGCGCGATAATGGCAATGTTCCGGATATCCATTTTCAAAAGCGAAGCCGGCACACGGTAGCGGTTCTTGAGGTTTCCTGCCATACAAAAACCGCCCCGATAAGAGCGGGACGGTTTTTAAGTTCGAATGGAAGCGTGAATTAACGCCTGCCACCACCACCCTCCGAGCGCTCCGCCATGAAGCATTCTCGGCAGAGAACGGGCTTGCCGCCCTCTTCCACGGGACGTGGTTTAAACGGAACTTGGCACGGATTGCCGCATTTTGCACAAACGGCATCGTGCATCTGACGCTGTCCGCCAGCGCCGCCACGATCGTTCTTTCGCGCATTCCGGCACGCCTTGCAGCGCTGGGGAGCGGAGAGATTCTTCGTAGCGTAGAACTCTTGTTCACCATCGGTGAACGTAAATGTTGCGCCGCAGTCGCGGCAGGTGATCTCCTGATCAGCCATACTGAGAAAATAAGAAGGAAGTAGAGACAGTTCCTTCTCGTTAACCAGAATGGCACTAAAGGATACTGTGAAGGTAGTATGACACCTTGGAAAGGGATGTCAAAGGCTTTCCTCTCCACTTTTTCGCCATTTTCAGCATTGGAAACTCATCCCTTTATGGCTCCTCGAAGCGCATATACTCTTGGCGAAAGAGGGGGATTCTGTTATCATACCCAGATACAAAATCCACATGCATACAACCGATTCGGAGCGCCGGCTTTACCACGCATCCATTGCTCTGGTGCTTGCCGGGATCGTGTTCTTTTTCTACGGACTCGTGATCAGCGTGCCGGAACTCTTTGAAGGAGTGATCAACATTCGCGCATCTCTTCTCTCTTCCTTCCTCCAGGATTCCGCGCTTATTTTCCAGCATCAAACAGTTCCGACGGTCGGTCTTGATCCTGCAAGTGCACGAGGCGCGTTTCTCCTTGCGATTTTTCTTGTGATATTCGGCGCAACACTCGATGTTTGGCGCAGATTGCATCCTCTCCATCGTTCAAAAAGCGTTGGCCCCTATGATCCGATGGAGAGTCATACGTCATGCTGAGCGAAGTGAGTCCCGCAGTTGCGGGACGAACGGAGTCGAAGCATCTCGCAAGGTTTTTGAAATAATCATTTTGGTTTCGACGTGCTTCGACTCCACTTCGCCCTCGCAAAGCTCGGGCTCAGTTTCGCTCAGCATGACGTAAAAAAACTACCTCAAAAAGAATGTTTTTTGCCGAGAGCGTCCCGGTGATAGTTCCCAAACTCGGTCATCTTTCGAATGACGTCGTTTTTCACAACAGGACCATCCGTACAGAGCCGGATCCCGAGCGGATCCACGACGCAGTTTCCGCAGATGCCGTACCCGCACTTCATGTAGCGCTCCAGACTCATGGAACAATCCACAGATCTCTCGCTGCAGATATCGGAAATCCGTTTCATCATCATCTCGGGACCGCAGGCGAAGACAGACGTTTTCCTCGAGTGAGGAGCCCCCAGCGGGGCGACGAGTCGAGAGGCTTCTCGACTCGCTTCGCTCGCTCGAAGAGAACTCTCTAAGAGCTTCTCCAATACTTCCGTGTTATATCCCTTGTGCCCCATCGACCCATCGTCTGTAGCGACATGGAGTGTGGTGTTTTTGAGTCCCTGAATCTCTTCCAAATAGAGGAGATGCTCCTTACCTCGTGCACCGACGACAAAATCGATCGTGCAGCCGTCCTTGAGTGCTTCCTTTGCGACAAAATACATGGGAGCGGCACCATATCCGCCTGCAACCAGAATCAGGTGTTGCCCCTTCTTCCATTCGTAGTGCGTTCCGAACGGGCCGCGGATCCCGACAAGGTTTCCCTCTTTCAGCGTGAAGAGTTCTTTCGTCAGATCTCCGACATCGAAGAATGTGATCTTCGTTTCCCCCCCATCATCCATTGCGATGCTCATTGGCACCTCATCCACGCCCGGCAACCACACCATCACAAATTGTCCGGGTTTCGCCCCAAAACTCACGGGGAACGTGAATGTTTTCACGTGCTCCGTTTCTCGTGCGATGTGTTTGATTCGGTAGGTCCGGGGAAGCCTGTTTTGGAGAGGCACCTTTTTCATGTCACGCGTGTTTCATGGAGGTTCCCTTCATGCCGCGCTTCGAAAGTTCCTTGTGCATGCCGCCGATGAGTTCCGAGAAATTCTTTACGCCTTCCTTGTCGCACCACTCTTCCATCTCTGTGCAGACGGCTGCAAAAACTCCCGCACCGCGGCTTACGATTGCAGTGCCGATGCCGATGAGCGAGGCTCCCGCAAGCATGAGTTCAATCGCGTCTTCACCCGTGTACACGCCTCCCGTTCCAATGATTGGAACTTTTCCTTCCGTTGCTTCGTAAATTTCCGCAATGCAGCGGATGGCGATGGGCTTGAGCGCGGGACCGGAGAGCCCTCCTTTATGGGCAGCGAGAATCGGCATGCGACTTTGCAGGTCGATCGCCATGCCGGGACCAACCGTATTGATCGCGGTAATTCCATCAGCACCCGCAGCAACCGCTGCCCGCGCGATCTCGCCGATATTCGGGACATTTGGCGTTAACTTCACGAACATCGGGATATCGCCTATTTCTCTCTTCACTGATCCCAGAATATCCGCCACTTCTTTCTCATCCTCTGCAAAGAGCTTGCCGCGCAATTTGAGGAAGGTCGGCGTCGAGAGATTCACCTCGAATGCATCGGGTTTTAAGGGAGCAATCTCCCGCGCGATCAAAGAAAATTCCTCCGCGGAAAGTCCGATGATGTTCGCGATCAGAGGAACCGGATGTTCTTTCATGTATGCGCCGATCTCCTCTCGTGCCTTCTCGGGTCCGGCATCCGGCACGCCGACCGCGTTCAGCATCCAGTGTTCGGTGCTGATAATGGTGGGATTTGCGTTTCCTTTGTGCTCTTTTGGCCAGAGGGATTTTGTCGTCACCGCTCCTGCTCCATTTCGTGCGACTTCGTTCCAGCTGCTTGCGGTGATCCCCCAAATACCGGAGGCAAGGACGGTGGGGTTCTTAAAGAGGATGCCCAGGATGGTTTGTTCGAGATTCATGGGGAGAGTATCTGAATATCAGAGTATCAGAATATCAGGAGATCTTCTTGGCACTTTCTTTACATGCATTGATGAGGCCAGAAAGCAGTTTGCTAGTGACCTCTACGAGTGTAAAACACTGTTGAATGTTTTCATGCTTTGTCATTTCCGTTCGTAAAGCAACATGCAGAAGAGTACGTACTTCTTCACATTCCCCGCGTGCGATGGTGTATTTATTTGCTTTATCAGCATAGGTAAATCTTCCAAATCCTTCAGCGATATTTGCTGCGATGCTCACTGCAGCTCGGCGCAATTGAGATGTAAGTCCATAGGTCTCTTCCTTCGGGAAAATTTTTGTAACTTTATAAATTTCAACGATCAATTCCATTGCCTTTTGCCATGCCAATAAATCTTCTACTGATTTCATCCCTGATATTCTAGTACTCCGATACTCTGATATTCAAACTGTTCGCCGTTGAGGAAACAGCGTATCGCGCCGCCACCACACCGCTGCAAACAGAATGACTCCAAACAGAATAAGTCTTACGGGGCCGAGGATTGAGGGGGCAAGCGGAACGAAACGAAGGCCTTCCTTTAATGCCGTAAGGAGAACAGTTGCAAGCGTTACGCCCCAGACGCTTCCCGGTTTTCCGGCAACGACTGTCATAATAAGAAAAATAAAGGATGGAAACTGGTAATCATTCGGATGAATGAGACGGAGATACGGAAGCGCTAGGACGTTTCCGATGAAATGACAAAATCCGAGGATAACAAATGCAAGCACATAGACTTTTGCACGAACGACACCAAGAGAGAGCGCATGCCACTCGTGTTCTGCGAGTGCGGAGAGTTGCCTGCCAAAGGCACTTCGATCAACCCATAGGAAAAATAGGAATACGATCATTGCAACTCCTACTGCAATTGCTGCATAGGTGCCCATACTTTCCATGCCGGGGAAACGCGGTATTCGTGGAATGCCAAGCGCACCCCGTGTCACTTTGGTCCAGTTAAGAATAACGGAAAGAATGGCAAGATGAGTTGCGATCGTCATCACGCCCAAAGCATCGGGAGAAAGACGGAGCGACAGCCATGCAAAAAAACAGGAGACGGCTGTAGCCATCAAAGCGCCTGCGAGCATGCCGAGAAGATAATTATCTGTTTGTACGAGAACAATGCTAAACGCATAGCCCGTGGCGACAGAAACACCCAAGGGGCCGAAGTGAAATATCTTTCCTTTGCCAAAGACAAGGTTGTATCCAAGAACCATAGGAAGCCAGTGCCCGATGGAAATGGCGATGTGGAGAAAGTACGACATTTATGCGGCGCGTGAACGGGCAACGAAAAGTCCTGTAGGTTTCCAGAGCAGGAAGAGGATGATCACAACAAGAGCCACGCTCTGCTGATATCCTGCGTTGATATATGCACCACCGAACCAGGGAATGCCGATGGCGAGTTGTTCAAAGAGTGCGATCAGATACGCGCAGAAGACGGCACCCCAAAAGTGGCCTTTTCCTCCGGCAATGATTGCGGCATACGCTTTGATGGTGATGGGAAAGGCAAAGGTTGGTGAGAGGTTCTGATCGATTCCCTGGAAAATGCCGCCGCAGGCAGCCAGCACGCCGCTCAAAATAAAAATGATGCGATTCAGTTGTACTGCACGAATGCCTAAGCTTTCCGCTGCATGAGAATGCTGAACGACGGCGCGTATTTTTCTTCCAACAGGAGTCGCATGGAGTGTATAGGCGAAGAGTATAAGGATGCTCATGGTGAAGGAAATAAGAATGACCTGTTCTACGCTGATGACGGTATCCGCCACATTGAGCATCGTTTTTGGTCCGGAGAGAATCGAACGCGGCCGATCCTCGAAAAGCAGGGGAATCAAGCCATCGAGTATCATGCTGAGTGCGATTGTTGTCACAATCGGCAGGAAGCGGTGACGTTTCCAGAACGGTTCCACGAACACTTCAAACGTGAACCACGAAAGCAAAGCGCCTGAGCCAAGGCCGCCCAGAATGCTCACGATCAATGGGAGATGCATCTCTTGATGCAGCCACCATGTCATGTAGCCACCGAAAAGCACCATTTGCCCGAGTGCGAGATTAAAGACTCCGAGCGTTCCGTACACAAGAGACAGGCCCCCTGCGATCAATGCCGCCAGGGAGCCTGCTATGAGAGCGTTAACGAGGAGTTGAGACACGGGGTTATTCTAACTCAATAGCTTTCACGTTTTCGATCTTTCCGTCTTTGAAGGTCTTCAGGCTGTACGAAAGACCGACGACATCGCCGTTTTCATCGAACGAGAAGGTGCCGACCACGCCATCGTATCCATCGAGGTTGTAGAGGTAATCGCGAATCTTCGCGCCATCCGCTCCCACGGCTCCGATCGCTTCCATAATCACATTCGCCGCGTCGTATGCATGGGCGGCAAAAGCGATCGTGGCCTGTGCCCCGCCAAATTTCTGATTGAACTGTGATTCGAAATCACCGCCTTCGCCCGCGGTTGGAACGTTGACGATGTACATCCCTTCCACTGCCTCCGGAGCAAGCTCGCCGAGGGTGATGGAATCGGCGACATCATGACCGATCGCCTGCTGCTCAAGACCCTGCTCGCGAAGCTGTTGCATCATGGCGGCGATTGCCGCATCGGTCTGGCCGTTCGGGAAGAAGATATCGAACTCGACATCCTTCAAACGGGTTGCAAGAGTCCGGTAATCTTTCGTTCCCGGCTCCACCGTTTCGTCGAAGACAATATTCTCCTCACCAAAATCTTTCTTCAGAGACTCGCGGAATGCCTGGGCGAAATCCGTGTTCTCGGAGATGATGGCGAGTTTCGTGAATCCTTCGCCTTTCAGGAAAGCGGCCGTTGCCTTCGTCTTCAAGGCATCACTCGGGTAATCACGGAAAACAAAATCACCTGCCATTGTTACGTCGGGACTGCTGGAGATCGGGGAGACCATTACGACGCCTGCGGCCTCCGCAATGGGTGCCGCAGCCAATGTTTCGCCGCTGCACTGTCCACCGACAATGGCGACCACCTTGTCCACGTTCACGAGCTTCTGTGCGGCGGATGCTGCATCCGCTCCGGTGCACCTCCCGTCTTCTGCCACGAGCTCAATCATCTGGCCATTGATTCCGCCATTCGCATTAATCTCTTCCACCGCCAACTTCACTCCGTTCAACGTATCCACTCCGTAGGGTGCTGCATCACCGGTCAAAGGCCCAAGGTATCCGAGTTTGATCGGGTCATCGCCACCACCACTTTGGCAGCCTGCGAGAGCGAGGGTAGAAAGGGATAGGAGGGCAAGAAAGCGCTTGGACATAAAGAAAAATGGGGAGTAATTCAGAAGAAGAGACTACCGTTTTGACTTTTTTCCATCAAGAGCCATTTTTGGCGTTTTTCTTGCCTCCAAAGCATCATTTTCCGCTTTTCGAAGGATCATCTGACGATCAGCCTTTGGCATCAATCCGTCGGGTCGGCTCCGAAATAGATTTCTTGGAGCTTCTTATGATGATGCACTTCGTGCGGCGTTCCGGAGATCACGATTTGCCCGAGATCGAGAACAAGGACGCGGTCGCAAATTTTCGCGATGAACGGGAGATCATGCTCGATGACGAGAACCGTTTTATGCTCTCTCTTCAGTTCTTTGATCAGATTCGCGACATCGTTCGTCATCTTGGGCGAGACCCCCGCCGTCGGTTCATCCAGAAGAAAAAGTTCTTTGCCGCTTGCGAGCGTGCGCCCGATTTCAAGCAGGCGCATCTGCCCTCCGGAGAGGCAACTCGCTTTTTCATTTGCTTTCTCCTGAAGATTTACCAATGTCAGCGTGTCTTTCACTTTCTTTTTCAGATCTCCCAATGTTTTCCGATCTTCTTTGGATAATGCTTCCAGCGCAACGAGCACGTTCTCTTCCAGGGTCATTTCGCGAAAAATGCCAAAGTTCTGGAAGACGCGTCCGATGCCGAGCTTTGCGCGCTTCGGGGGAGAGACGGCGGTGATATCTTCCCCCTTTAGTTCCAGTCGCCCCTCCGTCGGTTTCAAAAATCCCGAGAGCACGTTAAACAGAGTCGTCTTGCCGGAACCGTTCGGGCCGATGAGGCCGATCACTTCTCCCTTTTCCACCGTAAACGAAATATCCCGCAGAATCTTCTGGGAACCGAGCGTCAGCGAGAGATTTTGGACGGAGAGGATGCCGGACATGGGAGGAAGTGTAGCACGAGCCAGGCCTCTCCCCCCTTCCCCCCTCTCCGCACAAATCTCATCATCAATCAATAATGCGAGAGAAAATCATGTGTCTTCTTTCGTGTGCAGAGAGGGGGCATAGTGCGATGGGAATACTGTTGCCCCCCTCCCTGCACGCGCAATGGAACATTACTGAATAATGAATTATTTTGAAAACAATGGCAGCGTGCGGGGAGGGGCTGGGGGAGGGGTGGGAACTTCGTTGCATAAAATTGTCGTGAAAGCATCATGTAAATGAATACACTTCCGGGCGAACGGAGGATTTGTGTAGAGAAATTTTGAAGCTATAATTCGCAAACACTGTCAATCAATATTTTATTTACATGTAAAGGAGGAGAAGGGATACTTTTACGCATGCAGCTCACAAAAATCACCACGTTTCTCCTTGGACTTCTCTCCGGTATTGCGATCACCGTTCTTGCCAGCACTGCTTTTATGCAGTTCGGATATTTGGGTGCATACATGATGGGGGGCACGACGAGTATGTCTACATCGACGAGTATATCTACCACATCCACAATTTCTAGTAGCTCATCAACAAGCTCTTCAAGTTGCACGCTTTCCAGTGATTGTCCTGCGCTAGACCCTTCGTTAGTGATTCTTTGTAAAGCCAATCTTTGTATTGGAGGTTCTTGTGTTGCTTCAGAAATATGCCAGGCTAATGAGGATTGCGATAAGGTGACGGGTATTTGCGTTCCGCGTTGTGGTAATGGTGAACTCAATCTCGGGGAACCGTGTGATGGTGAACTCAGCGTTGGTTGCGAGTACGGGCAGGAATGTAATGATGAATGCGAATGTGTTGAACCCGATCCCTGTGGAAATTCTTTTATAGATGAAGGAGAAGAATGTGAAGGAGATGTGCAATGTGGTATTGGGGAGAAATGCAATAATTGCCTTTGCATTCCCGAGGATCCGGAATGTGGAGATGGGGCTTTGGATCCGATAGAGGCTTGCGAAGCAGATAGTGATTGTTCTGATGTTGGTCCTACAGCAATTTGTCTGGATGATTGCACTTGTTGGAACCAATGTGGTAATGGCCAACTCAATCCTGGAGAGGAATGCGATGGCTTTGATAGCCACTGCGGAACGGCATCACCGCCGAAAGAATGCAGCGATGAATGCCTTTGTGTAGTAATCAGCTCCTCCTCTTCATTGACTTCGACTTCATCAACCTCATCCTCATCAACCTCAATTTCCTCGTCTAGTTATTAAACGTGGTATTTTCTGGGTGTGAAGATCTCATTTGTTCTTCACTACAGCTTTCATGAACGTTGCAAAGAGGGGATGCGGCCTATGCGGGCGGCTCTTAAATTCCGGATGGAACTGGGATCCCACCATGAAGGGATGATCTTTGATCTCCACAATCTCCATGAGCCCGGAGTCGGGCCACTCGCCGGAGAATACAAGGCCCTTTTCCTCCAGCTTCTTCCGGAGGGAATTATTGAATTCGTAACGGTGCCGGTGGCGCTCGGAGATCTCGGTTTTCCCATAGGCTTCGTATGCTTTCGTTCCTTTCTTAATTTTGCAGCGATAGGCGCCAAGACGAAGCGTTCCGCCTTTGGCTCGCCCCGCAGTCTGACCGGGAAGGAAGTGGACCACGTATTTGCTGTGGTTCAACTTTCCCTTTTCATCGAACTCTTCGCTCGTGAGTTCGGAATCATTCAGTGCCGATCGCGCGAATTCGATCGCCAAAATCTGTGATCCAAGGCATAAACCCAGGTAGGGGACTCTGGTGGTTCTTGCATATTTCGCGGCGGCAATTTTTCCTTCGATACCGCGCTTGCCGAATCCGCTGCTGACGATGATGCCATCGGCGGATTTCAACTGCTTCCAGAGTGTCTTGTCGTTTTTCTCCAATTTTTCGGAATCGATCCAAAGAATCTTTGCACGCCGCTTTTCGAAAACAGCGGCTGTTTTAATGGATTCAATCTGGCTCAAGTATGCGTCATCGAGTCCGGTGTACTTGCCGACGAGTGCGATTTTTACCTCCTCCTTTGCGGCGCTGTGGCGTTTCCCTCCCGCTACCCATTCCTTCATGTCCGGTTTCACATGTCCCAGCTCCAGTTTTTCCGCGATGATCTCCGCCATACCGTAATTCTGAAAATTAACGGGAACATCGTAAATGGAAGGCAGCGTGGGCGCGGGGATGACGGCGCGCCGCTCCACACCACAGAAGTGACTGATTTTATCCAGGAGATCGTTTGGAATTTTTGCGTCCGCGCGGGCAAGGATCATATCCGGCTGCAAACCGATGCGGCGAAGTTCGCGGACGGAGAGCTGCGTCGGCTTGGTTTTGAGTTCCTTACTGGCTGCGAGGTACGGAAGCAGCGTGAGGTGCACATGGAAGACTCTTCCACTCCCCATTTCCGATCGCATCTGACGGACGGCCTCCAGAAACGGTTCTCCCTCAATGTCTCCCACCGTGCCGCCGATTTCAATGAGCATGATTTCTGCCCCGCTCTTCTCCGCAGCTTCCTGCATGCGTTTTTTAATAGCATCCGTGATGTGGGGAACGACCTGGATTGTTTTTCCAAGAAACTCCCCCTGACGCTCTTTTCCAAGAACACTCTGGTAGATCTGCCCCGTTGTTACCGTGGAGAGCTTGCTCATGGGTTCATCAATAAATCGCTCGTAGTGGCCGAGATCCAAGTCCGTCTCTGCGCCATCATCCGTCACAAACACTTCGCCATGCTGAAAGGGGCTCATCGTTCCCGGATCCACATTCAAGTACGGATCCAGTTTCTGCACGAACACTTTCAATCCGCATGCTTTCATAATGGCTCCTATCGAAGCCGCCGCAATGCCCTTGCCAAGTGAAGAACAGACCCCGCCTGTTACGATAATGAATCGCGGATCCTTTGTTTTGGCTGAATGCTTTGGGGAAACCATAGGAGAAAGAGGGAAGTCCATCCGGCCTGTCGGCCGTAGCCTTGGCGAAGGCTGAGGGACTTCGGGCTTCGGTTTTTCCTGAGCCCGCCGTGTATTTTACTTAAAGAGAAAACGAAAGCAAGTGATTGACCGAAAACACCAATAGCGTAAGATTTTTCCAGAGCAGTTGAACGCAAGTTTGCTGCTCAAATCGCCGTCCGGCCACTCCCCTTCGGTTCTAATGCTTTTTATTTAAGCAACAAACTGGGAGCTGGCCGGCGGCAGTTCTATAAGCTCTATTACACCTTTTTCTCTGCTACAAGACAGAGTTTGACGTATTGCAGGCGCTCATGGGTCCTCTGCGAAAAAACGAGCGGATACTCCTCAAAACCTGCCTGCGTATGGAGTCCGGCAAATTCGGCGCCAGCATCTTCCGGGTCAACGAGCGTGCAGCCTTGTGGAGGAAACAGGCGAGCTTCCACTACTTTCCATTGGTCGTCTGGGAGGGCGGCGGAAAAATCACGGATGGTGTGGACATGATCCTGGAGTGGCACGGGTTTTTCCAAGCGAAGTACCTGACGAAACATTGTTCCCTCTACCACATTCTCTTGTGAAGCGCCGACTTCGTGGAGATCAATGTCCACACTTCTGTCCGGTTCAGTGGGATCGAGACTGATATCCGCTGGGGCAAATGCATTACTGACCGCAATAAGGCTGCCGCCCGCGCGGAGAGGGTGATGCATACTTTGAATCGGTAAGCGGGGGTGTCGGAAACAGAGAATATTAAAGAGATTGACGATGAAATCTGCCTGGAGTTCTTTCATAGCAGGAAGCAGGGTTCCCAAATCTCCAATCATGATTTCCAGGCGCTTATCATTTCGTATATCTGCAGAAATGGCATCAATCATTTCTTGCGAAGCTTCTACACCATAGAGCTTAAGAGCACCCTCGTGGAGAAGGTGAGAAAATGTTTGCTGTCCGTTTCCGCATCCGGCATCAATGACTATTTTCCCGTTTACGTTCTCACCGAAGAGTTTGCTCCGTGCCCAATCGTAGACGTTGAGGTCGCACTGCTGACCGAAGTTTGTGTACCCTCGGACGGTTTCTCCTCCGTAGATTTGATCAGAAGAATCGTTCATAAGAAGGAGGCGAATGCTACCCTTTTCCGCTCCTTGCGAGCAATAATCTCGATCATTTCTTACGCGATTATTCCCGTTGACGAATAGAACCCTGCCGTAAGAAGAGAAACAATCATGAGGAGTCGTATGAGGCTCAGAATCGAGGGTCCTACGGCATTGCGAAACACGGAGCCGACGGAATCGGCCGCTTCCACCGCGTCTTCCGCCGTGGCTTTCTTCTTTCCCGAAGATTCTTCTACGGAGAGTCTGGCGCTCTGCCATGCATTGCCACCGTTGATCAAAGCGATGCACAGCGGAATTCCCACGATGAGATTTCCAATGAGAAAACTGGCGACCGCATGGGATCCGAGGACAAATCCAACCAAGGGTGAAGAAAACAGCGCAAGGAGCGCTGCGGGAAGCATTTCCATCTGTGAACCGAATGTATGAGCCCTGCGCGAGATCATTCCCGTGATCATCGCGAAGAAGAGGAATGGCAGCATTCCTCCCAGGAAAATACCGATCAGTATCGTTGGTTCACGGAGATCAATCGCGGGGAGCCGCATGGATTCTACGTATGCGAAGAAAAGCGCAAAGGAAACGAGAGCGGTAACGCACACGGCGTATCCGCCACCGATTGCAGAAGCAACCCTGCCCGCCTTTTTCAGGGCATCGATTTTTTGTCGTATAGGTTCGGGAATCCTAGATGTTTCCGCAATGCTTGCCGTGCCTTCCGTTGCAGAACTTATGGAATCCATGGCGAGCGCGGATCCCATGATCGAGAGTGCACCGAGAGCGGCGATTGCGACTCCGTAGAAACCGCCGGCCGAATGCGCAATGCCGGCACAGAGAATGATGGTGAAGATCGAAAGGACGGTGGAAATCGATCCCAATGCCATTCCTCCGAGGATCGTCGAAGAGATTCCCCCGCGTGTCTCCGCGGCCAGATGTTCCGTCGGCGGATAGGACCGGACCGTGTAGTACTCCGTGAACAGCCGAAGCAGAATGGCCGCAGCAAGTCCCGCGAGGAACGCGATGTATAAATCGCTCGCCATGCCGACGGGGAAGAACCGATAGGCAAGGATGTATGCCCCTGCGACGAGGAGAAAAGAACAAAGAACGATCCCGCGCTTCAGCGCATTCACGATATTGCTCTTCCGTCCGAGGTACACAAGGAAGCTTGCGATGACGCTCGAAAGAATCCCGAATGCCGCAATGAGCAACGGAAAGAAAATCGACGATTCCGTGCGGATTGCCGATTGCCCGATGATGAGTGCCGCAAGAATCGCTTCTGTGCTCCCTGCGAAGAGATCGCTGCCTCTCCCTGTTTCGGCGTGAATCATTCGCTCACTCACTCTCCTTTGTCTCTCTGCAATTTTTTCATTCCCCTCGCTTACCCTTTCTTCTGCGGAAAGTCCCAAATGAAGAAAGAGAGAAGTGCAGGACGTACCGAAGCAAAAACTGAGAAGGAGCGTGAGAGTCGATTCCAGGGGAATTTTCAGCGTGATCGTAAAGAGCGACAGAAGCGCCGTGAATCCAAGGAGACTGAGGGAAGTTGCGGAAAGGCCAAGAATAGTGCTTGCGAGATACGCAATACGAAACGCCTTTCCTTCGCTTCTTTTGGCGGCCTCTAGCACACGGGGGGAAGCGTGACCGAGAATACTGGCTCCCGCACCGCTTGCGAGGAGCGATGAGAGTGCTCCGAGTACATAACTCAGCGCCGCCCATGGCATTCCCCGGTTATCGATAAAGAAAAAGAGAAGTCCTGCGATCAGAACGACAAAGATCGCAATGATATGTGCTGCTCTTTTCAATAAGAGGCGGATGCCTTTTCGAATAATCGTTCCATGATTGATCATCGAAGGCGTGCCTGCGGAAGCACGGAGAATCCTCATGGTAAAAGAACATGCGGCAAGAACGCCGATAATGGCGGTGAGGATGACAAGGAGGAGGAAGAAAGCGGCGTCCATGGAAAGAGGAAAGGTGATGGAAGTACGGGGATTGTAGAAGAGGGAATCCGAAGCTCAAAAAGGGAAGAGGAAGTCACAAAGGAAGAGATCTTCTCCTTCCCACCGTATTGTGGTATAATGTTTTGATGACATTGAAGAGGAATCAAAGGCTGATCCTTGCGGCACTCCTTGGTGTGGCTGTGTTTCTCGTCCTCTTTTTCAGTGCAAAAACTTCGCGCACGCTCCTTGGCAGAGTTCTCGATGGCGACGAGCTCCTCCGTGTACAGGTGGAATCGGATTTTGATCGCGATGGCGATATCGACTTTCTGGATTTCACCGTCTTCTCCGCGTTCTACGAGGAGGCATAGTTTTCTTCGAGCGGTCCATTTCACTGTATTATCTCCTAGCCAATTTTTTTGCTGTGTTGGTATAAAAGTAGTCGAGAAGCTTCTCGACTCGTCCCGCAGCGGCGGGACTCGCTCGAAGAGAACACAAAAAAACAGTCCGCCTAGGCGGACTGTTTTAAATTCAAAGTGAGCAGTTCTTATTCATCCGCCTGCGTACAGCGCACCTTCCCCGAGGTGCTCGTATCGTTGTAGCGATCTTCATCATCAATGCAGTGTGCAGCCAATCTCCATTCATCCACGCCACGTGCCGTCGGGCGATCAGCAGTCTGGTAATCCGTATGCGTGCGACCTCCGCCTCCGGTCACAGCCAACGTTGCGGGAATTCCCTGCATCACGCGGGCGACGACGTCGCGGTAGCGATCCCGGCGGTACGAAAGGTTCCACCGATGCCAGTACGAAGCGAGGGTCGACTGCTTCAGCGCCCGGCGGGAAATACGCGGCTGAGTCCAGCGCGTGGGGTTCTCACCCAGCGTCTGTGCAGACACATCGGGGGTGATGGTAAGGAAGAGAACCAAAGTGACGAGGAAAGCGATCGAGCGCTTCATGGCAGGGGGTGGGAAAAATCCTTAGATTGCGGTCATGGTACGGATATTTGGCATGGGGCGCAAGTCCTTTTTACTCTTTTGTTTTTGGAGCCGGATCACTCGTTTCTTTGGATGGGGATGCATTCTCAGGCTCCTTTTTCTTCGGGATCTCCGTCGATTCCTTGGGATTTGCCGGGGCCTTCTTCTTTTCCGGTTTCGCACTGTCCGTTTTATAGAACCCTCCTCCTTTAAAGATGACAGGGGGCGGCGAGAGGCGCTTCTCGGTCCTGGTACTGCCGCAGGAAGGACAAATCGGTAAAGGAGCGCCGCGTGGAAGTTCCATTTCGAAAATTTCGAGGCAGTCGAGGCATGCAAAATCGTAGAGTGGCATCGGCTGCAGTTTAGCGGCTCCCCTTTGGCATCGGAAGGAACGGCGCATGGAACAGTGCATTCATTGCCGCTTTTGTTGTTCCCTGAATAGCGCCGACAGCGGCATCTTTTCCCGTTTCGAGTGTCTCCCAAAATTTCGGACGAATGTTTTTCCAGATTAAAGAAACAGGCCAGAGCAGCGCATTCGGAATCGGCTTCTCCCACACTTCCCGCAGCGTTTCCCCGATGTGCAGGGGGTCCATGGAGCCTCTGTTTGTGGAAGTACTCATGAGTCTTTGCCGGTGAGTTTTTGGAGGATCGGAGGAGCCTTTCCTGCAACCACCATGTAGAGGCCTGAGGCGATCACTCCGCCGAGGAGCGCGATGTTGAGAGCGGAGAGTCCGGTGAGCACTACATTATCGAGCGCAAGACCCACAGTCTGCGACGGGAGCGCGATCGTATTCTTCAGTCCTTCCAAAAGTCCGTGCGTTTGTTCGGTGACGTTGGCGACCTCTGGATTCATAAGAACTTCCGCTGCGCCTTCCATCTGATATGCGAAACGCTTCTCTCTCCAGAAATTATGTTGATGTGTATGCATCAAGACAGTATATCACAATTTTCCTCCTTTTAGGACTGTGGAACCGCCTGGATCGTATGACCCTGTATCCCGTCGCGTACAAAGGAATCCGGAACGATTTCCGAAAAGAGAGTGTAGATGGCTGAGAGAAACTTTCCATTACGTAGTTCTGTGATGGTGTTTCCTACGGCGTTTCCTATCCCATCCATAACACCATTTCTTTCCTGCATGATGAACTCCTGTGCTTGTCCAAGTGCACCTGCAATCGAATGCCAAACCACTGGTCCGACTTCCAACACCCCCTGTATGAGTGTTCTTCCTGCATTGATGACTCCTTGAACGGTTTGACCGGCGATATCTGCGCTTCCATCAATACCCCGAGTGAATTCACTCTTCAGAAGTTCCAGTGATGCTCCAAGTCGTGATGCCATTGCAAGCGAGAATCCTAGCACAATAGGCAACATTTTTCTATGATTTGGGGGAATTTCTTATGCTTGAAAAAGCCTACGATCCAGCGGCGACCGAAGACAGGATCTATGCGCTGTGGGAAAGCTCCGGTGCGTTCAAGGCGAATCGCCCCTTCGACTCCGCTCAGGGTGACACGAAAAAAGAGCCGTTCACGATTTCCATGCCCCCGCCGAATGCCACGGGGCAATTGCACTTGGGGCACGCCGTGATGCTCGCGCTTGAAGATATCTTCATACGATTCCAGAGAATGCGCGGCAAGGAAGCGTTGTGGGTCCCCGGCACCGACCATGCCGCGATCGCGACGGAGAACGTCGTCATTAAAAAGCTCAAAGAGGAGGGAATCAAAGATCCGCGTAAGGAACTCGGTCGCGAGAAGCTCGTGGCGAAGATTGCCGAGTTTGTAGAGCAGAGCAAGAACACGATCCGATCGCAGGTTCGGAAGATGGGCAGCAGCTGTGATTGGAGCCGCGAACGCTACACGTTCGAGCCCGCCTTGAACCGGTGCGTGAACGAGGTCTTTCAAAAGATGTACGGAGAGGGTCTGATCTACCGAGGACACCGTATCGTGAACTGGGATCCCAAGCTTCAGACGACGATCTCGGACGATGAAATCGTCTACGTGGAAGAGAAATCGCAATTCTATGTTTTCACGTACGGCCCATTTGAGATGGGCACCTCCCGACCGGAAACAAAATTCGGAACCCAGTACGTGGTGATGCATCCCGGCGATGAGCGTTATAAAAGGTATAAGCACGGGGAGGCCTTCGAGTGCGAGTGGATCAACGGCAAAATCCGCGCGGTGATCATCAAAGATGAGGCGATCGATCCGACATTCGGCACCGGAGTGATGACCATTACGCCATGGCACGATCACGCCGATTTCGAAATCGCGGAGCGCCACAAGCTCGAGAGAGAGCAGATCATCGGGTTCGACGGAAAGCTTCTCCCTATTGCCGGCGAGTTTGCAGGCATGAAGATCGAGGATGCGCGTCCGCTCATCGTCGAAAAGCTGAAAACAAAAAGGCTTCTTGTAAAAGTGGATGAAAACTACGTTCACAACAAGGCAACGAGCCAGCGCGGTGGCGGCGCAATCGAACCCCAGATCAAGCTGCAATGGTTCATCGATGTGAATAAAAAAGCGGTGCCCTGGAAGACTTCGTTCTTCGGAATACCATGGAAGAAAAAAATGAGCTTAAAAGAAGTAATGCAAACTGTCGTTCGTGATCATTCAATCAAAATCATTCCCGAACGGTTCGAAAAAACCTACTTTCACTGGATCAATAATCTTCGCGATTGGTGCATCAGCCGCCAGATCTGGTGGGGGCATCGGATCCCCGTGTGGTACCGAGGAGACGAAACGTACTGCGGCGTGGTTCCACCGAAGGGCGCTGGATGGGAACAGGATCCCGATACCCTGGATACGTGGTTCAGCTCCGCGCTTTGGACATGGTCCACACTCGTCGATCCCAAGCTCACGGAGGATTTCAATCTCTCTTTAGAAGAGATCTTAAGAAAGAGTCCTGATTATCAGCACTTCCATCCGACGCAGGTGATGGAGACCGGGTACGACATCCTCTTCTTCTGGGTGGCGCGCATGATTCTGATGACGACGTATGCGACAGGACAGATTCCGTTTGAAACGGTGTACCTCCACGGGCTCATCCGCACGCGCGATGGAAGAAAAATGAGCAAATCGGATCCTTCTACAATGATCGATCCGCTCGATATCATCACCAAATATGGTGCCGATGCACTGAGACTTTCGATGATCGTCGGCCAAAGCCCGGGAAATGATTCCAAACTCTTCGAGGAGAAGATCGCGGGCTACCGGAATTTCGTGAACAAGCTGTGGAACGCCTCGCGGTTCGTGCTGATGCAGTGCGAAGAGGCGAAGATCGATCCCCGGACAATCGACAAGCTTCCGGATCATGCATCCCTCTCACTTCCCGATCGTGCCATTCTCCATGCGCTCGAACTCCTGATCGAAGATGTCACGGAAGGATTGGAGTCGTACCGATTGAGCGAGGTAGGGGAGAGGCTGTACAGCTTCGTTTGGAATTATTTCTGCGATTGGTACTTGGAGCTCAGCAAAGGCAACGCAAATCATGCAGTTCTCGTCCATGTCCTGCGTAAAATTCTCCGGCTTCTCCATCCGTATTGCCCCTTTGTGACGGAAGAACTGTGGTCGGAGATTAAACTGAAGAATGCTCCGCTCCTCATCACCGAAGATTGGCCGAACGTAAAAGAAGAACGAAAAGATCCTCAATCCTTTGAGGAGCTCAATATTCTCATCGATGTCATCACCGCTCTCCGAAGCATTCGTACGGAAAACGGAATTGAAGCGGCAAAGGAAATCGAAGCGGTGCTCATCACCAAGGAAGCAATGATGGTGTTGGAGGAGCAGGCTGCCGCGATACGTCGTCTTGCACGCGTGAAGAGCCTCACAATTCAGAATGCATCGTACAAAGGTACGACTGCTGCGAGTTCATTTACAAAACATGTGGAAATCCACGTGCCACTCGAAGGGCTCATCGATCTTCCGAAAGAAAAGGAGAGATTGATGAAGGAAAAAAATCAATTGGAAGGATTTTTGAAGGGTATTCAGGGGAAACTCAGCAATAGAGAATTTGTGAAGAATGCGCCTGCGGAAGTGGTCGCGGGCGAGAAGCAGAAGTTGGAGGAAGCGATGGGAAAGCTGAAAAAGATCGAGGAGAAATTAGCGGCGCTTCGATAAATTTGCGGGATTATCGTCGTCCTCATTCCATAAGAGGGGATTTTCTTTGATGTAGTTCTGAATTCGCTCTCGTTCCACATCTGTGCGGATGCCGTGTTCGTAATAATTTCTCTGCCAGAAGGGTTCTCTAGAGGATTTTCCATGAAGTTCGTTGATGCGTTTTGTGACGGCAGATTTAAATGATCCGATGATGATCCCAAGAGAGCCCGCAATTGGTTTTCCGGATTTTGCGATGTTGTTGGTATTGTCTTTACCTTTATCTTGTAGGGGCAAGGCATGCCTTGCCCCTACAAATTCACCTAAGGTTACGACCTCTAGTAGTCCATGAATATGATTCGGCATAATGACAAATTCATCCAAAATTACATTTGGGAAATGATCAGGTATTGCTAACCAACATTCTTCCACAATTCTTCCAATTTCATTCAGTTTCATTTCCTCTTCCACAATTTCCCCCAACGTGCATTTTCTCTCATGGGTGCAGATCGTCACAAACCATCGCGCATCAATAGAATAATCAAAATCCTTCATGCGAACTGAGTGCCGTCGTTTTGAGCCTGTACTGTCAATTTTCATGGAGGAGGGGTATAATAGCATTGAATGACAAATATCCAATTTCTGGAAGTGGATCCGGAGGATCAACCCTTGGTGAAGAAACATTTTCCGAACGCGATTCTGATCGAGGAGGCATTGAACGATGAAGCGCTCATTGGCACGTGCAAAGATGCCGAGGTAATTTCGGCGTTCATCTACACGAAATTTCCAAAGGAGGTTCTCGAAAATCTCCCCAAGCTCAAACTTCTCTGCACGCGCTCCGTGGGCTATAACCACATTGATCTCGATGTCTGCAAAGCAAAGGGGATTACGGTCTGCAACGTTCCGGATTACGGATCGCATGTGATCGCGGAACATGTGTTTGCGCTTCTCCTCTCACAGCTTCGGCATATTCAAAAAGCGGATGAGAGCGTGGAGAAAGGAAAATTCGATTATCACGGACTCCGGGGAATGTCGCTCCGAGGAAAAACGATCGGGATTCTTGGTACCGGAAAAATCGGGCGAAAAGTCGCCGAGATCGCGCACGGGTTCGGCATGCGGATTCTTGCGTACGATCGCTGCCGTACGAAAGAACTCGAGGATCACTGCGGCGTTCAGTATGCGACGCTCGATCAGATTTTTGAGGAGAGCGACATCCTCTCGCTCCATCTTGTTTCCAATGAGCAGACCTATCACGTCATTAACGATGTTGCGCTCCACAGAATGAAAAAGGGAGTGATCCTCGTGAATACCGCCCGTGGCGAACTCATCGATACGCAGGCGCTCATTGCGGCGCTCAAGGGAGGAAAGATAGGGTATGCACTCCTCGATGTATTGGAGCACGAGAAAAATATCGAGGAAAACACGGAGCTCATCGGTTTCGAGAACGTCGTCACCACTCCACACATCGCGTTCTATGCCGATGACAGCGTGCTGAACATGTATACCGATGCCTTCGAATCCATCAACCAGTGGCAGCGAGGGGAGACACCCGTGCACATCATCAAGCCGAAAAACATCGTCTGCGATCTCCCTGCGATTGATCACACGAAGAAGGATTGAATCTCTTTATGCGATGGGCGAGAACACACGCATCGTGTTTTCGAGGAGCCGCGCTGCGAAGGAGCGCTTTGAAAATTCCGCGAGAGTGATTTCTTTGCAATCGGCACGATGTTCTTCGAAGATCTGGTTAAACTGCCGTCCGATTTCACTGGAATAGATGTTCATGTTCACTTCGAAGTTCAAAAAGAAGCTCCGCATGTCCATATTTGCCGTGCCGACGGAGACGAAACTATCATCGACGATGATGCCCTTGGAGTGCAAAAACGCGGGCAGATATTCATAGATCCGGATTCCGGAGGGAAGAAAATCATCGTAGAACGATCGTCCGGCATACCATATGAGGTGTTCGTAGAAAGTCACCAGGTGACATGCAACGAGGATTTCCACTTTCACGCCGCGGAGCGCTGCCGTTCGGAGCGAAAGAGCGAGTGCCTGATCGGGAATGAAATAAGGAGTGATGATGCGTACGGATTTTGTAGCTGCGTGGATCGCGGCGCAGAGCATGTCGTAAAACGTGTAGATGGGCCCAACGGGTCCGCTATCCACGACCTGCGCTGCGATCGGCCCTTCGCGTTCGGGAAGGGGGAAGAGGGATTCTTTGCTGAAGAGGTTTTCGCGCGTCGCAAAGAACCAGTCTCCGGCAAACACTTCCTGAAGCTGTTGGACCACAGGTCCCCGGCAGGAGATCTGAATATCATCGAAATCGGATACATGCCCCTTTCGATGCAGGTATTCATCTCCGATATTGGCGCTGCCGGAAAATCCGATCCGACCGTCGATGACGACAATTTTCCTGTGGTTTCGCAGATTCCAGTGCCAGGGGCTTCCGAACGGCGTAATCGGGAGATACCGCGACCAGGATCCGCCTGCCTCCCGGAGAGGTTTAAAAAATCGTGAAGGAGTGGACCACGATCCGATTCCGTCGATCAGAACCCGCACCTCCACTCCGCGCTTGCATGCGGCAATCAGCGCATCACGAACTTCCGTTCCGGTCGTATCGCTCCGGAAGATGTAATACTCGATGTGAATGTAATGAGCGGCCTTGTGAATTGCCTGAAGCAGAGCGTCGTACACGGGTTTTGGGTCGGAGGAGAGCTGCACGTCGTTCCCATAGGTGATCATGAACGCGTTGCTTGCTTCCGACACGGCCTGCAACTCGCGGCGGACGGGCAAATCGGCCTGATCCTCCGGAACAATTTCGAATTCTGCGAGAGCCTGTTCGATACGGCGGATCGCATCTGCGATTTTCTGGTTGCTGCGCCTTCTCCGTTCCACGCGATACGCGACGCGCGCATACCCGAACCAAAGGTACACGAGTGCCCCGACGACCGGGAGAAGAACGATGGCAAGAATCCATGCCAGGGTGTTCGCAGGCGGCTTTCTCTGCATGATGACGAAGAGAACCAGCGCAAGGCTGAGAACATACGTGAGCGCCGAGAAAGCAATCCACATGACGACCTATTGTATCAGGGGCTTGCCAAACAGCATTGCAAGAACAAGGAGAATTATCGGTTGATGGACAAAGTAGAGGATGAGCGCCTGCCGCCCGGACCATAGAAGAAATTGCGGAAAGGGGACTGAGCCGAGCCGCTCCATCAATTTTTTTCGAGAGGGGACGTAGAGCATGCTTCCCACGGCCATTCCCGTCAGCACAAAGCCAAACCAGGGGAAGAGCGGGTAATAATCGAGTGAAAAGAAACCCGGATATGTCACTCCAAACGGAAAAAGAAATACATTCTCCGAGACAATGGAAGAAATCTTCAGGCCGATCAGGGTCCAGAGAGCGCCAATGGCGACATTCCATATTCCAAACCGTACGAAGAGAGGCTGCAAAAGCGCGCTGACGCCGATCAAATGGAGGATGCCGAATTTCACGTACGCACCGGGAGCAAGGAGATAGGTTGCAACCGAGATCACCATCCCGCCGCCTAGGATCAAGAATCCGCGACGAAAGTAATAAATGTATGCACGAAAGAATACGTCATGCTGAGCGAAGCCCCACGACGCCCTTCGACTTCGCTTCACTCCCTCCGGTCGTTCCGCTTCGCTCAGGATGACGTCGCGGGGCGCAGTCGAAGCACGTCGCGACCAAGAAATGGTAAAACAAATTCCCATCACTAAAAGAAACATCATCGCGGTTCCCCGCGACCACATCTCGAAAAATTCTCCGCGGATCGGAATATTCCATCCGTAGAAGAACGCGAGATCGAAACAGAGGTGGAAGAGAATCATCGAAATTACCGCGATCCCGCGCAGTGCGTCGAGTTCACGGTAGCGTTCTTCGAAATTAGGCATGGTGTTTTTTCTTTATAGATTGAATGATCCAAGTCAGAACGAGAGAAAACACTCCTCCAAGGATGGCATAGAATATGGCTGTGATACTGAGTGCCATGAAAAGCTGATTGGAATATTCGGGATCCAAAGACTTCACCGGTTCCGGCACGGTTCCTCTCATCAAAAACTGGAAGAAGAAAATGCAGAGAAGACCCGGGGCAGCTGTAAATCCTTGCAACATTCCCCATGAATCTTCTGGATTCGATGTAAAAGAAAATACAGCGAAAGGTGCATACACAACGAGCATGGATAATGATCCCATCACGAATTTTTTCATGCACTCATTCTATGCCACTTCACTTCTTTAGTACCAGCGATCGCGGAATTAAGAGCCACAACCCCGCACCAAGGAGAACGATTGCGATGAGCTGAATGAGCGGGGTAAACGGTGCGACCATGCTCATTGCGATCCCGAGACCGGCAAGGCCGAGCGGAGCTGCAAGGCAGACGGGGCAGAGGAGAGCGATTGCTCCAAGAATTCCTGCCGCTCCGGATGCTCCTCTGACGCCGATGGGGCATGTTCCCTGGCCGCTATGCCAGCTGATGAGTCCGATATTCATGCTAAAGAGAAGAGCGACGATGACTGCCATGAATCCTTGTGAAGCATGGGACATCGCGCGGAGCGGTCCTTCGAGCCCAAAGGGAGCAAGCATGTTGAGTTCATACGCAAAAAGCAGGCCGACGACCGCAAGCGCTGGTAGCGCTCCAATCCAGAATCGGCCTGCTTTGAGAAAGGTAAAGTTCACCGGTTCTCGTGGAAATTGGGTTCGACACCCATCATCGGACAGTTTTCTCCCTTGCATTTCGCCGCTCCCGGACACTGCATGGGAGCTTTACCGAGAGCTTCGCCACTCCGGAAGAGCGCAAGCACGTAGCCGACGCTGATCGTGGCGATCAGAACCGCGGCTATAGTCCACACCCGATGGGGAGAGAGAGAAGCATTCATATTAAAGGTGTCGGTCGATTGCCGCCTGGAAACTTGCAAACGGCTGCGCGCCGGAAACAATTTCGCCTTTACCGTCTGCTCCGATCACCCAGAAGCCCGGGGTGCCGGAAATTCCCGCAGCGGATCCATCGGCCATGTCTTTCTGGACCTCGGCTGCATACTCGCCGCCATCGAGACACGTATCAAAGGCGGTCTGATTGAGTCCGAGTTCTCCTGCGTACCGCTTAAGAGAATCAACATCGAGCGCTGTTTGATTGGCGAAGAGCTTGTCGTGCATTTCCCAGAAACTGTCCTGATCTTCGGCGCACTCGGTGGCCTCGGCCGCTTTCTGCGCGAACGGGTGGAAGCTCAACGGGTAATCACGCGTCACATACTTCACCTTGCCCGTATCGATGTAGGTGGACTTGATCTGGCCGAATGTCTGCGTGTAGTGCCTTCCGCAGAACGGACACTGGTAATCCGTGAATTCGACGATCGTGACCGGAGCGTCTTCCTCACCGAGGAATGCATCATCATCCGCAGAGGGAGGGTTGCCGGCGGGAGCTGGTGCCGGAGGAGTCGGCTGCGCAACCTGCGCGGGGGGCGTGGTGGGTGCTGCCTTGTTTGCAGGCGCACCGGAAGTATTCAGTCCTCCGCCAAGCGCGTATCCGACGATGATGCCGGCGAGACCGAGAGTAACGGAGAACCATGGATTTGCTGTATCGACTTTTGCCATGAGAAAAAGAGAAAAAGGAAATAAAAGGAAATCATTCTTACGTATGAAGAATGATACGAAAAGAATCTCCTTTTTCCTACTCCCTTTTTACCGTAATACGGGCGGCAATGATTGACCCTTCAAAGAGCGGTCCAGCGCGGATCAAACCGTTATTCTCCTTCAGATCAAGATCTTCGTTCCATCCTGCAAGGAAGACGGGCGGCAGAATTTCCTGCACCGAAATGTTCGTGATTTCCTCCAGTGCGAGCTGCTTGGTGGCGCTGCGTGCGGCTTGTTCCAGACACGATTCGCCATCGCGGCATCCTTTAGTCTCCTCTGCACCATCCTGATCTCGGCTCACAGCATCCTCACACTCGATCGGGGCCATCGACATTAACAGTGCTTCATCGAATGTTCCTTCTTCCGCACTGGAAGCAAAAGTATACGGAATACTAAAGAGCCCGCCTGTGCACTCCGAATAGCCGAGGCTCACGATGAGTGTTAGCGCGAGGAGGATCGTCATTCGACGCATTCAAAATAGTATACCACATGATTGTAGCAAAATGAATCCTTTTGTCATGCAGCAACGAGTCTCCTGCGCATCGTTGCCATGATTTCTGGAAGATGCTTCACGAGGAGAAAATGTCCTCCTGGCTTCATGGTAAGCCGTGCCGAGGGAATGGAGCGGAGGAATGTTTCAGCCATGGTTGGCGGCACAATGGGATCCTCTTTTCCCTGCCACACCTCTACGCTATGTTCTCTTGGGAAAGAGGAGAGCTGCCACCGGGAATAGAGCTTGAGTTCCTGGAGGAGAAATTCCTCTCCCTGACCCTCGATAAAAATCGCTCTCAAATTCTCCATAAAAAGATGCGGGACACTTTTTGTTTTCTGCAGGAACTCTCGATCACTCTTTCCAAGTTTTATAACGCTCTTCACAAAAAATTTCGGACAGAACAAAAATATTTTCCGTAACATGAGGAAAAAAAATTTTCCCACGGCGGGAAAGCGCTGGTGAATCAAGAGGAGCGTACGAAGGAATGGGTGGAGAATGCTGAGAATCTTCAACGACTTCAGCGGTCCCAGCGCGCTGATGATCCATATGGTATCCGTTCGCTCTGGAAGTATCCGCGCGCATTCAAGAGCGAACGCCGCGCCGCCCGAGATGCCGATCATTTGGCAGTGCCGCACGCCACAGTGATCAAGCAGTTGCTCCACGCCGCAAATCGCATCCTCCATCCTGCGGCAATCGACAAATGTCGATCCTCCCACACCGGAACGGTTCCACGCGATGAGGCGCACATGACATTTTTTTGCTGCTTTATCTGCGAAGCCTACTTCGTGGATTGAGCCCAAAAATCCGTGGAAGTAGAGGAGTGGTTCTCCTTCGGGATCGCCGTACTCCGCGTATTCCAGGGCGCGGCCGTCTCTGAGCTTGATGCGGTAGGAGGCAGGATGTTCCATAAGAAATTCTCGTCATTGATGACGGCGAAAGAGGACAATCCTGTCTCACAAGTATGTGAATCACCTTCCTTAGGAGAACCGGAGCATGTATGCAGTTATTGCTGCCATGCCGAAATCTTCCACGACAGTATCTTTGTTATCGAGAATGACTTCATTTGACTGTAAACATCCCCATCATGCCATTCGCCAAATGCTCCGCAATGTGACAGTGGATCATCCAGTCACCGGGATTGCTCATCTCTACGAGGAGGTCGGCGGTATGCCCTGAAGGGATGAGCACCGTGTCCTTCCACACCAGATTGTCATTTTCCGCTCCATTATCGGAGAGGACGAGGAACCGCTGTCCATGGAGGTGGATCGGGTGCTGCATCGCGTGATCGGATCCCTGTTCTGCTGAATCATTGATGATGCGGAGTTTCACAACATCTCCTTTTTTGAACTCCCAGTGGATGTCCATGTTTTCATTTCCCGTTTCCTCATCAATCAGTTTCCACTCCGTGTTCGATTTGTTGCTCATCTGATTCATCATCGCCATCGTATCCTCCCATTCGATGCCATCTTCCGATGCATGATCCATCATCATCCCGTGCCCCATATGACCCATGCCGGTTTCGACGGTGAGATGAAGAGTTTTATCCGGTTCGGCTCCGGAATAATCACGAAGGGTATCGGCATCTGGCAGGTCGATATCATGAGAGAGTAATTCGGTTGCCTGATTCTCCGAAGCATTTTCGCCATCCACCACGTTTATGTGTCCGATAAACATGCGCGGTGAGCGCTGCAGATCAAGCGATGGTTCATGCACGATGTCGATGAGGCCATTTTCATCGAACTGCACATCGACAATGTATCGCTCTGAGGGGGCAATGGTTACTGCATCGACCCACTCTTCTTTCTCATACTGCCCTGCGTCGCCTCCAATGAGCTTCATAGGAAGTGGGAGCATTCGCGGATCTCCTGTTTGCAGCCTGAGGCGAAATATCCGCGTGTTTGCCGCATTGAGAAAATAGAACCGTACTACTTCATTTTTTTGCACTGTGGGTGTGATATTTCGATTGCCGTTGATAAAGAGTACATTGCCGAATCTGCCCATGAGAGCATGATCCGCATCATCGCTCCCGTACGGTCTTAGGCCGTTTCTGTGGAACTGAATATCATCGAGGATCACATATTCCTCTCGATCTGCGGGGGGATACGCATCAGGATCTTTGGGAAGAACATGGATGAGGCCATAAAGACCCATGTCCTGCTGAATATCCTCGCGCACATGCGGGTGATACCAAAAAATCCCGTCATCCGGCACGGTGACGGTGTACTGAAAAGAGCCGCCGGGTTCGATTGCCTTTTGCGTGATGCCGGCGGCTCCATCGAATTTGTTTTGGAGCCGGATGCCGTGCCAATGGACGGTGGTCGGGAGATCGATTTGGTTTTTCACATTCACTGTAAAGGTTGATCCCTGTTTCACTTTCAGCGTGGGTCCGGGGAATTGCCCGTTATACCCGTACATCGCAAATTCGGTGTCCCCGATTGCGTTCCGTATGAGCATGGGATTGAGTTCGATCGTATCCCCATCCGTTACATTGATGATTTCGGAAGGTTTTGCTTCCGGCAGCGATCCAACATCAACATTTTTTCCGGGAAGAAATCCGGTGGAATCTCCGTGCATGCCCTCATGGTTCATGCGATTCATCGCGATGTCGTTTGAAGAGCACGAAGTGAGGAGGAGAAGGCCGACGAGGGGAATGAAGGTGCGTTTCATGAGTTCAAGGAAGCGAAGAAAATGAAGAATGCAGTGAATCCCACAACCATGATGAACGGTGCGGCGGTCGAAATCCAATTATGCCGTGCGGGATGAAATCCTTTGAGGAGGAGAGAATTCGTGACGACTGAGACCGAACTCATTGCCATCGCGAGACCCGCGAGTTCGGGACGCAGGGTCAATCCCAGACTCGAGAAGACGCCGGCTGCGATGGGAATACCGAGAATGTTGTAGAAGAGTGCGAAGAACATGTTCTGGCGGATTTTGGAAACCGTCGATCGGCTGAGCTTGATCGCGGTGACGACATCCCGAAGATCGTTCTTCACGAGAACGATGCCGCCGGTTTCCATTGCGATGTCCGTTCCGGATCCCATCGCGAGTCCGAGATCCGCCGCTGCGAGAGCGGGGCTGTCGTTAATGCCGTCGCCGACCATGGCGACTTTCTTGCCCCCCGAAGCCTTACCAATTCGGCCGCGATCAAAAGGGGCGAAGGGGGGGTTACCCCCCGATTGAAGTTTTTTCACTTCGTTCGCTTTTTCCTCCGGCAATACTTCTGCAAGAACGTGATCGATGCCGGCGAGTGAGGCGATGGCCTGTGCGGTCCGCGCGTTATCACCGGTGATCATGTAGACCGCGAGTCCCATCTTTTTGAGCCTCGAGACCGCTTCCTTCGAAGTGTCTTTGATCTGATCCGCAACGGCGATGATGCCGATGATCTCCTTTTCATTAGCAAGGATCATTGCTGTTTTCCCCTGATTTTCGAGCGCGATGAGCTGCGCATCAATTCTCACGAGGGATCGACTGATCTTCGTCATCAGTGCGCGGTTGCCGAGGGAGTAGGTCTGTTCATCGATCTTTCCTTCCACACCGTGACCGGGGATGGCGCGGAATTCATCAGCCGTGCTCAGAGTGATCTTGTTCTGTTTTGCGTGTTGGACAATTGCATCGGCGAGGGGATGTTCGGAGCCCTGTTCGAGGGAAGCAGCGATGCGGAGGATGTCGGTGTCTTTGTTGGGAGACGCCCTATCGGGCGTCTCTACGACGACGACATCCGTTACCTCGGGCTTCCCCTTCGTCAATGTCCCCGTTTTATCAAAAATAATCACATCAATCTTCTTCGCAGCTTCGAGCGGTTCTCCTCCTCTGATCAACACGCCGTATTCCGCGCCCTTCCCCGTTGCCACCATAATTGCGGTTGGTGTTGCGAGCCCGAGAGCGCATGGGCAAGCGATGACGACGACGGAGACAAATGCGAGGAGCGCAAAGGTGATGTTTGCGCCAAGCAGCATCCACACGGCGAATGTGAGGATGGCGATGCCGATCACGGCGGGCACAAACCACGAACTCACCCAATCCGCGAAATCCTGAATCGGCGCCTTGGAGCCCTGAGCGTCTTCCACAAAGCGAATGATCTGTGCAAGCGCGGTATCACTCCCCACCTTTTCCGCCTTGAATTCAAATGATCCGTGCGCGTTCATCGTTGCGCCGAATACCCGGTCGCCCTCCTTTTTTTCTACGGGGATGCTTTCGCCTGTGAGCATGGATTCATCCACCGCCGAATGTCCGCGAAGAACGACGCCATCCACGGGAATCTTCTCCCCCGGCCGGACGACGACGATGTCTCCTGTGTGCACTTTTTCGATCGGCACATCGCGCGGTTCGCCATTACGGATCACTCGTGCGGTCTTGGCCTGCAGGCCCATCAACTTCTGGATCGCATCTGATGTTGCTCCCTTCGCCCTCGCTTCCAGCCATTTACCCAGAAGAACGAAGGTAATGAGGAGCGCTGCGACCTCGAAGTAGAGATCCTCGTGCGCCCCGATCAATGACTGTTCATTCGTCCAGTGAATAAAAATATTCCATACGCTGTAAAAGTATGCGGTCGAGGTACCGATGGCGATGAGGCTATCCATATTGAATGTCTTCATCCGGAGTGCTGACCAGGCACTGTGGTAGAAACCCGCGCCGAGCCAGAACTGGACGGGAGTTGCGAGGATGAGCGAGGCGATGCCCATCCACGGTTCGACAAATTCGATCCCCGGAAGAGATGGTAAAAATGTTCCAAGCATGAAATAGAGCATCGGGAGGCTTAAGATCAATCCGATGAGGAACTTCCGCCGGTAAATCCGAATCTCCTCAGCGCGTCTCTTCTTTCCCGCTTCGCGGTCTTTCTCATCCGCAATCGCAGCGCCATAACCCGCGGCTTGAACGGCTCTGATGAGGCCATCAATCTTCACCGTGGACGGATCAAAGAGGATCGTGGCCTTTGCCGATCCGTAGTTCACATTTGCCTCCGTCACGCCGGAAGTTTTCTTCAGCTTGCGCGTAATGATTGCCGCGCACGATGCGCAGTGCATGCCGGTGATGGCGAGGGTGGTGCGGGTGGGTGGCACAGGACTTGGGACGTAGGAATTAGGATTTAGGAATTAGGATAAGAGGGAAATCTTGTAGGTTTCGCCGAGCGATTCGACTGCCTGCGTCCATTTCTGTCTATCAAAACTCTCATCATGATCGAGGATCACTTTTTTCGTCTCCATATCAACTTCGATATTCTTGATTGCGGAGAACTCGCTGCTCACATCCTTGATGAGCGCGGCGCAGGACGCGCAATGGATGCCGGGAATGGAGAAAGTTGTTTGCATAAAGTGAGAGAGAAAAAATTACAGAACATGGATGGTGCCGCGCACCATGCCCATGGAGCACGTAAAGGCGATATCGCCGCGTATTTCCGGAGTAAATTCAAACACATTTGCTCCTTTTTTGAGGGGCTGATTGATTTTGAGATCGGGAACCACGAGGCCGTTTGTACAGCCGGAAGCTTCTGATCCATCAATCGTCCAGCGCACCGGAGCGCCAGCCTGTACGGTGAGTTCCGATGGCTCGTAGCCATAGGGTGTGACACGCATGGCAATCTCCTGCGTGCCTGTTTTCCTCGGTGCGCTGATGACCGCTTCCTGCCTGCTGCCGGATACAAACATCCGTGTGAAGCTGATGTTTGCAAGAGTCATGCCGCTCCGAAGGTTGAAGATCGAGAGGAGGAGGACAAGGACTCCCGCGAAGTGAATGAAGAAATGGGAGGAGCGCCCCGTTGCTTTGGAGGAAATAAAGCTGATGCCGAGGAGCGAAGGCAATGTGCCAATTGCAAAGAAGAACATCGTGAGCGCTCCGCCCATAAAACTTCCCGAGGCGAGCGCCACAAGTTGCAGAGACTGCGTGAATCCGCAGGGCAGGAAGAACGTGAGTGCTCCGAGCGTGAGCGGAGCCGCGGGGTTTTCGCTTTCCGAGAGCTTCGCGATCGCATGGCTCAGTTTCTTTGGCGGACGGAGGAAAAAGCTTCCTTTTGGAATGATCGTGAGCATGGTGAGCGCGAGCCAGAGCATCACGAGAGCGACCGCGATATTCATGTATCCCGTGATGGCGGGACTCAGAATGATCGATTTCCCGAGAAGTCCGACGAGTCCGCCGAGAACGAAGTACGATACGAGGCGGCCGATGTTAAAGTGGAGGAGGGGAATGAACTTCTGTCGCATACTTTTTGCGTGATGGATTTCGTTATACTTTGTGGCAATGGCAAGTAAAAATCCTCCTGTCACGGCCAGACAACTGGAAGTGCCTGCAACGAGGCCGATGAGGATGATTCCTGCAAATGAAAGCGTGCCCTCCGCGGCGGGAACGAGCGAAACAAGGTTGAATGCTTTCAGGACTACATAGAGCGCGTAAATAATGAGCAGAGAAGACCCGATTTCGATCCACTTCTGTTCTGCGGGTGCCACAGTTTCCGTCGTCGGCGTTTCCTCCTGTTCGAGCGAGTAGCCCGCTTCATGGATGACAGCCGTCAAGTGATCGATTGTGGGGGGTGTGTGCGGATCGAGTTCAAGCGTTGCGGTATCTTTGCGGTGGTCTACTTTTACACTTTTCACTCCGGGGACAGCCCGGAGTTTCCGTTCGAGGAGGATCTCGCAACTTGCGCAGGTCATACCTGCGATATGGAGGGTGATTCGGTGTGGAGAATGGTGTGACATAAGAAAGTAAGGAAATCATAGAGAAGAGCGGCCGATAAAACACGGCGCCTCATGAAGAATGATTTCCTCCTTTCACAAAAGGAGTACGACGCTTTGCGAAGGTGATAGCGAAGGCGGATGGACGGATTCTCCGATGGAAACGAGGAGTTCCGATGTGCTTCCTACAGGTACAACGACGGAAGGCAGGATTGCAGTCGGCATCTCCAGAGTTTGCGGTGCAAAGGTGAGGAGATCGGGTGCATGGACGCTGATGCAGTCGCCGGCGCACGAAGAATTGTGCGCCACTGGCTCGTGAGCAGTCAGACAATCCGGACAGTCCGAAGACGTCATCGAAGCTTCGTGTGCTCCCATTCCATGAGAAGGCTCCGCGGCATGCACCGTATGCATCATGCACACAGGGCCGAGAGTCATATGGAACGCCAGTGCAAAGAGAAAGAGGAATCGCATGTCGATCGTTCATCGTACGTCCGTTTCAGCTTATTTGTCAATGGGATCGCGATTTTTACATCTCCTGTACTATTCCTCTGAAACTTTATGGCACCGGTCTTCGCTACTTCCGGCATGGTGATGATGACGATCGCCGTCTTCTGTGTTCAAGGTATTTCCCTCGTCGTGATGATGTTCATGCTCTTTGAATACTGGCATATTCATGTGAAGAGAATGGAACTTCTCTCCGCATTTCAGGGTGTGCAGCGAATGCATATCGTGTGGCGATGCCGCTTCCTTGCGATTCTCTATATCGTCTGCACTCTTCTCATCACTCTCGGTTCTTCCTATCTGTACCTTTTCCAGCCACATATTCTCTGATCATGTCCCCGCAGAATCACGAACGGCTGATCGATGCGTTCAGCACTCACTGGATCAAGTACGCCACGCCGGTCTTCGTATCCGGTGTGCTCCTTATAACTTCGGCGCTCCTTTTCTATTCCGCAGGATTGAGCGCACACCATATCATGTGGCTTTCCCATGGAATGTTCTTTCTTGCTCTTCTCCTCCTCGTGACTGTCTTCCACTGGTTTTTCCACAAAATCCTGAGTGACGGAATGGATGATGTGATCATTACCGACAAGCGCATCATCTTCCTCGATTCTTCCCTGTGGCTGCGCGACGACATGCACGAGATTGCCCTTGGTCAGATCCGGGCGGTGGAAGCGCGAAAGAGAAATATTCTGCAGAACGCCCTCCGCTACGGGAGCTTGTGGTTCGATACCGGAGGAAGCTCAATGGGCGGTGGGAAGGTGATTCCGCTTGTTCCGCATCCCCATCGCAAAGCAAAGGAGATTCTGGAACTCCTGAAGATGAATTGAGGTGCTTATATAAAATGAAACACTTTCAACAGGAGGAGTGTGGCAGGCAGCCCCAACACAATCTGATACGGGAGCATTCTCAGCGGATTGAAGAGGGGATTGTCGCGGCGGTGCAGAAAAAAGTAATTGTAGATATGGCCGCATTCATTAATCACCAGCCATCCTATAAGGAAGAGAATTACGTTGTGCTCGATTGATCCCACATACATCACACCAAAGCTTATGAGATGCAGCGTCAGATTGATTGCCCCCGTATGGAAAGAGGTAAAGAAAAACCGAAAGCCGTTCATTGTCAGCAGCCTATTCATCGCTCGAGCATTCTGCATACGTGCTCCGATTCTACTCCTCGATCACGCACGGCACCTCCGGATCCGCAACACAGCTCTCGGCCGGCGGCTCTCCCCGCCAGGGGCAGGTCTTTGAATACAAGCACGCATCATCCGTCATCTCTTCTTTCTGTTCTTCGATACGGGTTTCTTCATCTTGTGCCTGGAACGTGAGGAGTATCTGATCGAGATCCTGGAATTCATAGTCCGGGTTCCACGCCATTTCTTCCCAGTCGTTTCCATCCAGTGGTCGGTGACGTACGAACATCATCCACTTCTGTCCAAGCTCGTTCGGGCAGATATCCACTCCAGAATCAAGCGTCATGCAGTTTGCCGTCATCGAAAATCCAATTGAGGAAAAGAAATCCTTGATCAGGTATCCCGGCTTGTGCGTGTGAATCACATGGCCGATGCCATCGTGCAGATGGAGATACTGGTGATGGTATTCATCTTCTTCATCGTGTGTTGTTTCATCCGTGGAAACACCGGACATGTATTTGGGGTCCGAAAAATCGATTTTCTCTCCTTCGATCCACACCGCAAAATCCGCATGCACATGCGAAGGATCCGGATTTGCAACATACTCCTTTGCGCCGAGGAAAGCGCAGGAGGTGAGGAGAACGCCAAGAAAGATGAAGGACTTCTTCATGCGCCTATCGTACCACGATGGCATCTTCGTTGCGGACGGAGAATGAATAAGGGGTGGTACTCATGAAGAGAGATGTGCAGAAACCGATCCAACTTCGTTTTTTAGACGGGACCCGGAGCTCCTGTGAAGGAGCTCCGGGCTAATAAGGAGGGAGGTGAGTAGGCGAGAAGAATCACTTTAACGTCTTGATGGGGCGTCTTTTCTTGGCACTTGATGGGCGCTCCGCCCACGAGGCGCCCTTCTCTGGCGCAATAGTTTTGTCACGTTTTCTGAGGTTGACACCTCTTCCGGTAAAGCATTCTTCCGCTTCTCTCGTCTTTTCGTCATCTGCTGACTCCTTATTGTACTTCTCCAGCTTCACTCCTTGATGCGCGAAATCGCATCCAATGGAAGCCGGATCACTTTCTGCAGTTCGATGATGTGAATGATCAATATTGTGTGCAGAAACCGACCTGATATTTTTGGTTGCGGGCCCTAGGTGTTACCCTAGGGCCCTTGTTTGTCAGCGGTGTCGGCGACCAAGTCGCCTGCGTCGCTGAGCATTGGTTGTCCGTCGGCTGCCGTTGCGCCGACCCCTTGTCATTTTTTTCAGCATTTTTTTTCCTCCGCTGAAAAAAGATGTTTTTCCTGGCATTAGGGATCCTATTTCCCAAGAAATGCCAGGTCACTTTCTGCGGTATTCGGTGAAGTGAATGATCGGAGAAGAAAAGCCCTACTGTTACGGGGCTTTGAGTTCTGGGAGATTAAAGTTCATCCACTCAAGCCCCTCTCTGCATAAAGCAGAGAATCGGGAGAATGCGGAGGTGGTACTTTCGCGATGTCATGTATTATTGACATAATACCGGATGCTGTTTTGGTGTCAAGACGCTCCTTTGTACCGCTTGGGCGGTACGACACATTTTTGCGATATTGGTCTCTGCGGAATGAATTCCGCAGAGTGATGCACTGAAGTGCATCGCTTACTTCTCAGTAAGCGGCAAGCTTTAGCCTGCGCCCGCCGGAATTTATTCCGGCGGGTGTACCATAGTTCCATGGATTTCCGGCTTGTTCTCATCACCTGCAAAGATCGAAACGAGGCCCGAACCATCGGAGAAAAACTCGTGGAAGAGCACCTGGCTGCGTGCGTGGATATTGTTCCGGGAATCGAATCGATCTATCGGTGGAAGGGAAAAATCGAAAATGCGGAGGAAGTGTTTCTCCATGCAAAAACACGCGCGGAACTTGTTCCTGCAATTACTGCCCGTGTGAAGGAGCTTCACTCTTATGAATGTCCGTGCATTGTGGCGATTCCGATCCTTGAAGGAAATGAGGATTATCTTTCGTGGATATGGGAAGAGACTAAAGAAGGGGAATAATGACTTTTCTCGAGCGGTTGTTCAGAATTGTGAGGAAAGAGTTTGGTCAATATTTATTGTAAATCGAGTAGTCGAGAGACCGCTCAATGCTACGATAATCTCTATGTCTACAGGACCGTACTATCTCTACATCATTGAGTGCAGTAACGGAAAGTATTACACGGGCACGACATCCGACATGGATCGTCGCTGGAAAGAGCATTGCGATGGAATTGCATGCTATTACACTCGCAAATACGCACCGAAGAAATTAGCCTTCGTGAAAGAATTCCAAACAATCTTTGAGGCGAGAGAAAAAGAGAAACAGATCAAAGATTGGAGTCAGGAGAAAAAGAGAAAATTGATATCTGGAGAATGGGAATGAGGAAAACTTTTCTCGAGCGAGTTCCGCAAGAGCGGAACGAGTCGAGAGACTTCACACCACAAATATTTCTCGTCTACAGTCTCTCGACTACTCTGCTGCCAACCATTATTGATCAGAGATTTCGATAGCCATGGACGTGGACCGCTCGAGAAAAGTTTCACCGTTCCCTCCCGCCTTCTACCTGGAGCGTGTATTCAATCTCCCCGATTGTGACGGTGTATGCACCTTCTTTCCGGGGCGCAAGGATTGTGAATGTGAATGCGAAACTGTCCCCTAGCGCGATCGGACGATCCGCCCGAAGCTCGTTTGCGGCACGAACGTTCGAGCCGTCCCGATCCTGGAAGATCGTGATCGTGCGGTCGGATTTTTTGATTTCCGCTATCCGTTCTCCGGTTTTTACAGGACGCGCACCGGCGCTCATCCTCAGTTTTACCTTTACCGTTGCGCGGGGCAGCAGCCGCAGAGTCGTCGTGCCAAGGGGGGTCAGAGTGTTGGCAGCGGTCAATTTTCCTCCACTCTTTTTTTCTTTCGTCATGATCAGCTTCGTATCAAAATCTCCGGTGGCGGCGAGGCGCCTGATCGGGGGCAAAAGCGCCTGCACCATGCGGCCGGCGCACTGTGTCTCCGCGAGATCGCGGTGGGACACAACGGTCGGAGACATCGTTCCTTGAAATTCAACGCGGCCTTTCAGATCGATCCCGTAGACCCCGCTTAAGTGATGGAGAAGTTTCCGGAGACTCTGGAGTTGCTCCTCGGAAGGTTCGTGCGTCTGGAAGTTTCCGATCATCGCGATGCCGAGCGTGCCGACGTTCGCACAGTACACATGTGCGCCCACGCTGTTCTTGCCACCGGCGCGTCCCTCGTAGATCACCCCCATACGATCGATCAAATAGTGGTAGCCGATATCGCCCCAGCCGTTCTTCACGGTGTGGGTGTAGTAAATGGAGCGAACCTGTTCCGGACCGCTCAAATCTTCCAACGGGCTCCCGTTCGCTTCCCCGGTGTGATGGATCACGAACATTTTCACCTTTGGGCTGTAGCGGCGGGACCATACGAGCATCTCGCCCTCTTCATTTTCCGTGATCACGTTCTCCTCCACGCGGAAATCATCGGGGTAATTCCGGAGCGCATCGCGGCAGCGCTTGTCGCGATCACTCAGTGCCACTGGATTTTCTTCTCTCTTTGCCACCGCGTTCTTCGTCCGCTCAATCTCTTCTTCCGGATTGGTGACGATACCGAGTGATTCATTCGCCCCCCACCCCGAACGAGTGATGATGGTGGGAATGGCGCTCGATGAGCTGCGTGCCTGCGCGACCAACGGAACTCCCGCGAGGAGAACGCTTGCACTGAGAAACATCGAAGTGAAGACCCACGCAGTAGCAAGACGTTGCATGGATGCTATCATACCGCAAATGTTCGCTCTGCTCACAGTCGAGGAAGTTTTGCAGAAACTTTCGAGTACCACAGCCGGAATTTCGGAAGAGGAAGTGAAAAAACATCACGAAGAATATGGTTATAACGAGCTTCCCAAGAAGCGTCGATCGCTTTTTCTTCTCTTCCTCAAGCAATTTCGGAGCGTTCTCGTGTTCATTCTGATCGGCGCGCTCGTTCTCTCGCTCGTTCTTCCGTTCTACGAAGCAGCGGGCGAACTCACATTCACGGACTTCTTCGATGCGATCGCCATCGCTATTATTCTCCTCCTCAATGCCGCACTCGGATTTTTGGAGGAGCGCAAGGCGGAAAATGCGATTGCGCTGCTTGCAAAAATGAGCGAACCCAAAGTGCGGGTGAAGAGAAACGGGGAAGTCGGCATCATTCCTTCCCGCGAACTCGTACCCGGGGATATTCTGCTCCTTGAAGAAGGGGATACCGTGAGCGCCGATGCCCGAGTCATCGAAGCCCGAAGCGCAGCGGTGAACGAAGCGTCGCTGACCGGCGAATCAAAGCCCTCCCGTAAAACCATCGATGTGCTTTCGGGAACTCCCGCAATCGCAGATCAGCTCAATATGGTGTTCCGCGGAACGGTGGTCACGGCGGGGCATCTTACTGTGATCGTGACTGCGATCGGTCCGAAGACGGAGATTGGAAAAATCGCGGCTCTCGTTTCCGAAATGGAACACCCTCCGACGCCGCTCGAGCGATCGATGGCGCATCTTGGAAAATGGCTCGGCATCGTGGTCGTTGCATGCTGCGGCATCATCTTTTTTGCGGGGGTTCTGCGTGATCTCCCTTTTGCCGAAATGCTTCTTGCCGCCGCCAGCCTCGCGGTGTCGGCTGTTCCGGAGGGCCTCCCTGCGATCGTGACTGTGTGCCTTGCGATCGGCGTGCAGCGCATGATCCGGCGCAATGTTCTGACCCGGGAACTCTCCGCGATCGAAACGCTTGGAAGCATCACCGTGATCTGTTCGGATAAAACCGGAACGATCACCGAGAACGAAATGGAGGTGCAGGAATTGTGGGTGGATGATGCATCCATTCATGTGCGATGGGAGAAGAACAACGAAAGAGTTTCTTTCGTCGTCGACGGAAAGGAGACCACGAATATTCGGAGCATCTCACCGAATGCAGAACTCCTTCTCCAGATCGGCGCATCGGCGAACAATGCGCATTCACTCACCGTAGGGGATCCGACCGAGATCGGACTCCTCGAAATCGCGCAGCGCGCGGGAGTGGAACGAATGCCCATCCTCGAAGAGGATGTTCCTTTTTCTTCGGAGAAGAAGTACATGATGACGACGCATCGCGGAGAGGTTCAGTATATAAAAGGAGCACCCGAAATGGTGGTTGATCTCTGCAATCTTACGAAAGAAGAGCGGGAGAACATTCTCACGCAGAACGCATCGATGGCGGCGAGGGCGCTCAGAATCCTTGCGTGTGCTTATAGGGATGTGCCCTTCGATACGGCCGGCAGCGGCCGGCCTACTCAGGGTGACACCACTTCACAAAAGGCGCACATCATCGGACTCATTGGCATGATCGATCCTCCGCGCGATGGCGTAAAGGAGGCGATAGCAATCGCACGGGATGCCGGCATTCGGACGGTGATGATCACGGGGGATAACGCGCTGACGGCGCAGGCGGTCGCAGAGCTCGTTGGCATTTCCGGCGGAGCGCTTACAGGAAAGGAGCTCGACGAGCTTTCCGAAGAAGAACTCACGGGAAAGATCGAACATGTGCGCATCTTTGCGCGCGTTTCACCGACGCATAAAGTACGGATCCTCAAAGCGTTTCAGGATCGTGGCGAAATCGTGGCGATGGGCGGGGATGGCGTGAACGACGCGCCTGCGCTGAAAAAAGCGGACGTGGGATTCGCCATGGGGAAAAAGGGAACCGATGTCGCGCGCGATACGGCGCAGATCGTGCTTACCGACGATCATTTCCAAAGCGTGGTTTCGGCCGTGGAAGAAGGGAGGACGATCTACGATAACATCAACAAGTTCGTCGTGTTTCTCCTCCGCGCGAACTTCGACGAACTCCTCGTGGTGCTTGGCGCGGTGCTCTTCGGCATACCCGTTCCGTTCCTTCCCATTCACATCCTCCTCATCAATCTGATGACGGATAGCCTGCCCGCCATGGCTTTAGCTCTTGAGAAACCGGAACCCGATATCATGCGTCGTCCGCCCCGGAACCCCAAAGAGCATATCCTCCACGGTGAAATCGGCTTCATTATTTTTGCGGCTCTCATCGCCGCAGCTGCCGCTTTCCACATTTTCCATTCCGCACAGACCATGTTTCAGGATGTGGATCGTGCGCGGACCATGGTCGTGACGGGTGCGATCATGTTTGAACTCCTGCTCGTCTTCACTTGCCGCTCCAAGCAATCGCTCCTTGTGATCGGCCCGTTCAGTAATCGCTATCTCCTCGGTGCAGTCGCTATTGCCTTCGGCATTCTCCTCATTTGCCTCTACACGCCGCTGAATGTGATTCTCCACCTTGTGCCGCTCACATTTGATCAGTGGCTGCTGCCCTTGGCTTGGAGTGCGGGGGCGCTTCTCTTCTTTGAAATCCTCAAAGTTGTCCTCCCGAAGAGGAGGATGACATGGTGAAATGGTCGGAAGCCGGAGACCATGAGCGAGCGCCGGAGGCGCGAGTCGAATGGTACCGCTACGGGGATTTGAACCCCGGTTACCAGGATGAGAACCTGGTGTCCTGACCGGGCTAGACGATAGCGGCACAGGGATCAGTCTACGGATTTTTTATGGGTCGTGCTACAATCCCCTCGTTATTTCCACGCTCTTCTATGCCGATTACCGTCACACATTTCGAAAAAGGATATACCTATACCGAACGGGAACGGGAGATGATCGCGAAGAAAGTCGGTCGACTTTCGCGGTACTGTACAAGACTGCAGGATGAAAGTTCCGAAATCCGGGTGGAGGCGATTTCGCGCGATACCAAGAAGGAGCGCGACAGCGTGAAAGTGATGATCACGATCGTTCTCCCGAAGAAAGTTCTCCGCGCGGAATCGCGCCGAGGCGAAGCGTTGGAAGCCATTGATCGCTGCTGCGAAAAGCTGGAAGGGCAGATTGAATTGTATAAAGAAAAGCATGCGTCCTCTTCGGGGGTTGCACGAAAAGCAAAGGGGCGCCGCCGCGCGAAGTGATCAGTTTTTCTATGTTCTCCGGTCGCACAATTTCTCTTCTTGTCGGCATGTCACTCTCGCTATTCTCTTTCTGTGCCTATGCACAGGAGGCGATTGCGCCGATTGATGCACCGATTCTGAAGGCGGTCATCTCGGGTCCGACGGAAGTGGAAGTGGGGAAAACCGTGGTGTTGGATGCCTCGCTCAGCGTCGCGGATTCACGGACCGTGCGCTACTTGTGGACATTGAACGGCCGTACGATCAGCACCACCGAGGAAGCCGTTCTCACGCTCGATCAGCCTGGCATCTACGAGATCTCGCTTCGGGTGCGGGATTCGGTCGAGGGAGCGCAGAGGGAAGAAACCGTGGCCCAGCAGCTCACCGTGTATGTTCGAAAGATTCTCCTCGTTGCGGGTCCGACCGTCCTAAAGGAGAAGATCGACCTGCATCGCGAGAGCGGAGAGGCGATTGGCGTTTTCCTCGATGTTCTCCATGCGCAGGATCTTGCGATCCCACTCGGAATCGAAGACGCGCTCACCAAGCTTATTTCCGAGAATGCGGAAAAACTCCGCGGGGCGGAGACAATCGTGCTCTGGGCGGACGGCGCCACGGCCATGAACGCCCTTTCCCGGGCTCTTCGACAGAAGGAGGAACTTCTTCCACTCCTTTCCAACCAGACGATTATTCTGATCACGGATCGCGGCTTGCAGCGTCTTGCGCGGGTGATCCGGGGTCCGTTCTCGGTTCTGGAGCCGAAGCAAATCATCATCACACGCCGGGAAGCGATCAATCATCTCATCGAAGCGAAGGATACCGATGCGTTCCTCATTGCGCTCGAAAAAGCGGACATCGATTCGTACACGGTGGATAGGGCGACATTTGCGATACGTCCGTGGAATATTTTAAGCACGCTGGTGAATTTCATGGTGTCGCACGGCGTGAGCTCGGAAATGATCATCCTCCTCCTGATGCTGCCGGTGATCCTGATGATCATCACTTTTCTTAAACAGTTCGTCGGCATCACGACATTCGGTCTCTACACGCCCGCGGTCATTACGCTCTCGCTCATCGCACTCGGATGGAAGATTGCTCTGGCGCTGCTCCTCATCATTCTCATTACGGGGTATGCCACGCGTGCGATCATGAAACCATACCGGCTCCTCTACATTCCGAAGATCGCCATCATTCTCACGGTCACGAGCATCGTCCTGCTCCTCGTCCTTGCCGCCGCGGCAGCATTTGGCATTACGCTTGCGCCGGATACCATCTTCATCCTCCTCATTATGACGACACTCGGAGAGGAGTTCATGAGCGTGAAAGCCGAGATGGGACTCAAGTCTGCGCTCTATGCCATTGCCGAGACGGTCTTTGTTTCGCTCGTCTGCTTCCTGATCGTGCAGTCCGATATCCTTCAATCCATGATCATCGCGTACCCGGAACTCATTCTCCTCACGATTGTTGCCAATATCTTCATGGGTCGCTGGACGGGACTCAGGCTCAGCGAAGTCGTTCGATTCCGGGAAATCTTCAAGCATATGGAGGAATAAAGCCGGAGCAGCAACGACCATGCTTATTTCGATAGAAAAGATGAACGAGCAGGAGTGACCTCGCGCTTATGATTCTTTCTGTGCGCAAAGAATGGTCATAGTGTGATCAAAGGCAGCCATATGATGATCCTGCTTTCCATTTTGCTCGCAGTGTTTCCTTATGTATCGCTCTGCCCTCGTTCCTCTGTCGTCGTGCATCCGTGGAATGTAGCGCATGACTGCTGTCGCTAATCCAGGCAAGTCTCCTCTCTTTTGGACCGTGTAACGCAGTGTGGGCTGGCATACCGTTATTTTAAAGCCTTGTCCCTCAAGGATTTCTGCATAGTAGGGAGGAGGAGTTTCTACATCTTTAGCTCCTCCGTGTTCGGTCAGTAAGTGTGCCCGAGAACCTCTTCGTGGGCGCGTGTCATTCATAACAACCATAACCATACCTCCTTCCCGTACTGCTTTTGTAGACCATAGTAATAGTTCTTCATCATCTCCTGTTTGCTCCGATCCTCCTCTCCCTTGCAGCCTGTGGAGTTCGCGGTTCAGTATGACGATGTCTGCTGTTCGCTGCCCAGCATCAGACTTTATAAATGCAGGTGCACCAGCTTGGACAGCATCCCACCCATATGAGGCTGCCCGCGATGCTAAGCTGTCGAAGTGCGTCTCGTTGTGTTCTACAACAGTTCCTGTGGAACATACTCCAGTCATTACTTTCTCTGATATTGCTCCGTAACCAGCGCCGATCTCTATAAAACTATTCGGCTTACCACCAGAGTTCGTCATATGTCGTTCAATGAGTGCCCTCATATTCGTAGCAATAAGTTCATCTTCCATATGCGCAAAGCTTGGCCCGCACCTTTCGACATCGATAGTGAGAAGCGAATTTTGAATGGCCCGTATTCCGTCATAACCTCCCCTTATAATTTGCGCTGCGATTCGCTGCCGTTCAATCTCTATATCACCAGATGGCATTTCTTCCAGCTTTAATTCTATTTGTTCGAGTCGGGAGATGATCTGCTCCATTGCCCTTGCACGTGCGATACCACCATGCGTACTTTGTTGTCGAAAATCATTCCATGGTAGAGTGCTCAGAAAGGTGCACAATTGAGATCTTGGGGTTTCATCTAAAGCATCATGCCAATTCCCCGCACCTGCCATTTCTCTAAGAAGTTGTCCCACATCTACCACAAGGTGGCTCCCTTTGTGTCGTTCAATTTGTTCTTCATCAAACATATGGCGCGCATGTGCGTTCGTCACAATTTTTTCTCCTTTCTCAACTTCCTCCGCAGGTTTCCCTCCTTTTAATTCTTCGAGAATTGCTGTGACATGATTCGCAGATAACCCAAGCGCTACGCCAATATCCTCCGGTGATCTCTTTTCCTTTTCGCTCATAATGGCGATAATCCTTTCCTGACGGCTTCTTCCATAGAGCATCGAAGCCAGGACTGCTTCCGGTCCATCAGGTATTTGATCATCGGCAGATAACCATTCAAGCGCTTCCTCAATATCATCATCAGATCGCCTCTTTCCACTTTCGTTCACAATGGCCGTCATTCGTTCCCTATAGTTTCTTCTAAAGAGTATCGAAGCCACTATCTTGTCCGGTCCATCGGGCATTGAATCTACTGCTTTTTGATCTTGAGGCACGGGAATACTATCTGCGAGATCCACCTCTTGAGCATATCGTTGTACGCGATCTGCGATGATCGAGGAAGCTTGTTCCACTGTTATGGGCTTTTGCATTTCAATGTTATTACTGCGTACTTCTTGCACGATAGCGGCATAGACAAGTGGGATTGCATGATTTTCGAATGTTGTTTCGGCTTTTGGATTAAATGATCGGGCCGCATTCATGAGTGCAACCGAGCCGACAGAGTTAAGATAACCGATTTCCAATCCTTTGTAAGGTAAGGTTAGTCCGTTGTGCACCGCATTCGCGATCACCTGTGAGATGTACCAGAAACGTCGTGCAATTGCATGTTCAGGACGCTCTCTTGGCAGGACATCTATACCAATCTCTGTTGCCCATTTGCGGAGTATTCCTTCTTCCGTTTCCGGAACAGATCTTTCCTTTGTCTGAGGTTGAGCTTCGCTCTCTGATTTTTTTCCTCTCTGCTTCAAATTTTCAATAATTCCCCTGTGCACATGGAATTCAATTGCACGAAGAAGGCGCTCATCTGGTCTAAGCTGCGGACGTCCATTCGTTTCTGATGGATCAACTTCCTGAGTTTGATTACGCCGCTTCGCAAGCACTTCTCTTCCTCTCTCTGTGAGATTTTCTCTGTTTTCTGCAACAGCACGTTCTATCTCTGCAACATCGATTTTCGATAGGGCTTCGTTCAGTTTGGTTCTGCCTATCTCGAGGAGATCTTCTTCTCCCTGTATGCCAAGTTCAGCGATATTGATCTCTGCGAGATCCCTCATTATTTGTCCTACGACCCCCCCTATGAGGGCTTGGCATCTTTGTGAGGATCCGATGGATTCGAACTTTTTGATTCTTCGATCTCTGATCCGTAGTGTGTCCACAAATTCTGCACGTCGATCGATTTCTCTCTGGTCATCTGCCTCTTTATTTCTTTTCGCACGGAGCCTTTTTTCTTCAGTAAAACTTACTAGGGAACCTCTGAACAAACCTCTCTCAGTCTCCTCCTGATCTCCCGGGAGTATTTTTTGCATGGTTCCGGTGGTGTGTTGTGAACTTTTCTTGGCTTTCTTCTGCGTAATTCTACTCTCGGGGCA
>JACCDV010018921.1_pt1 | contig 68141 bp, 57 predicted proteins | sample 7446131 | NCBI WGS metagenome assembly JACCDV01 (sample SAMN15323448, study PRJNA562643) | freshwater metagenome | isolation source: river surface water | place: USA:Blue River Watershed | collected 2017-08-17
GCGGAGAGTGAGGGATTCGAACCCCCGGAACCTCTCGGTTCAACAGTTTTCAAGACTGCCGCAATCGACCACTCTGCCAACTCTCCGGGGCAAAAGTAGTAAAACTTCGGGTTTTGGCAAGGTTTTTTTGAACTTTAAGTAAATATTTTTTTAAATCTATTTCATCTTCCAGGCTTCATCCATGCCGATTCCGTTGAATATGAAAGGTTTATATTTCTCGATGCGTGCAGTTCTGGTGGCACTTTGTTTGGCATCGTTGAAGTGACGCAAGTAATTTTTCTGGCGTCCTGGGGTCAGGGCGCGGAATGCGGCTTCGAATTCGGGGGTTGCTTCGAACTGAGCTAAAAGTTCTTCTGGGAAAGGGAATTCGGATGGTGCTTTGACAGCGAGTTTGAGACCTGCCTTTTCTATTTCGAGGGCTTCGAATAAATAAGAACGGATTTCGTCTTGCTTTTCTAGAATTTGAGAAAGATTGGTGAAACGCAACAAGCGAAAGGTTTGCGCAGTTTCTGAGGGCGCTACTAGCATTTTGTGCTCATCGGCTAAAAGTGGGCCTTTGAAAAACGAGAAACCACAGTTGTCTTTGAAACTAAATATCATGGCCACATTTTTATTGTTGTGGCTATAACAAGGCCCGCCCCACTTCATATTTTCTTCGGTAAATACACTGAGTGCGATTGCTCTAAGCGCAGCGATTTCCTCAGAAAATACGCGCACCGAACAAGCGTCAGTGGCAAATTTAGAGCAGCGCCCGCAGCCGTCGGCTAGATAAACATCGATAGATTGTGTCATTTTCATGTAGTAAAATTACAGCAAAACATTTACAGTGCTTACCTGTTGAGTATATTTGCAGCATGAATTTAAAACAAGTTCCTTTAGACAAACTCAACGCACTCAATGAAGGCACACTCATGGAGACCTTGAACATTGAATATATTGAAATTGGCCCCGATTTCGTACGCGCCAGTATGCCAGTAACGCACAAAACCAAACAACCTATGGGCCTTTTACATGGTGGCGCCAGTGCCGCACTCATGGAAACCGTCGGTTCTTTAGGGTCGGTTTTATTAATTGATCCAGATACGCATTATTCGGTGGGGCTTGATATCAGTGCAAACCATGTAGCTGCAGCCAAAGAAGGGCTTGTGATAGCGACAGCCAAGTTGGTACATGCCGGGCGCAAAACCCACCTTTGGAACATCGAGGTTCGCGACGCTGAAACCAATCGGCTCATTTCACACGGTAAACACACCGTGATGGTTTTACCTAAAGAGAACTAACATGCTATTTTACCGTTTTCCAGGAGAAGAAATTGTTCGTGTAAACGGTGATTTTATTGAAGTAGATAACTTTGATATTCAAGGTTTTGTAATCACTGACTTCAATCAAAAAAAGAAGTATGTTTTTAAGGAAGCGGCGCCTCAAAAAGCCAGTCAAGCAGCCCTACCCTTTTGCATTGATGAAGCGGCCTATTTAAAGCAAGCCACACAGCTCATTAAAGATTTAAACCGCGGGATTGCCGATAAAATTGTTTTTTCACGCATCAAAGAAGTTGAGCTCGGTTTAACAAGCCCTGAACAGTTGTTTGAGCGCATGTTAAAAGCGTATCCGCAGGCTTTGGTTTATTATTTTCACGACACTTGCCTAGGTTCTTGGTTGGGTGCCAGCCCTGAAATTTTACTAGAGAAAACACCCAGGGCTTTTAGAACAATGGCCTTAGCAGGCACCAAATTAGCAGGCGAAAACCGAGACTTCACCCATAAAGAATACAACGAGCACGCTTTGGTCACTGAATTTATTGAGGGGCAATTGAAGCAAATTCCGGGTGCTCAGCTTCAAGTTTCTGCACTTTCTGAATACAGTCAAGGGCCTGTGACGCATTTGTTACAAGAACTCACTTGGCAAATGCCACAAAGCACCTTGCCACTTTTACTCAAGTACCTACACCCTACACCAGCTGTTGCGGGCCTTCCACAGAAAGTAGCAGTACAGTACATCAATGCGCTCGAAACCCATGACAGAGCTTTGTATACCGGAATCATTGGCAATTTGCGAGCAGGACACGAGAAGCTTTTTGTCAATTTGCGTTGTGCGCAGGTACAAGAAGGGAAACTCTACATTTATGTGGGCGGCGGTTTTACACCAGATTCCGTTGCTGAACAAGAGTGGCAAGAGACCGAAAATAAAAGCAAAACCTTGTTACAACTGCTCTGAAATGCAGTAAATTTGCCACATGCAAAGCAGCGATAAAATTTTGGTCCAATGGCTCGCCACACGAACAGCTCAGGCCGGAATTCAATACGTTGTGTTGTCGCCAGGTTCCAGGAACGCACCTTTTGCTATCGCTTTTGATGCGCACCCCGACATCCAAACACTCGTCATCCACGATGAGCGCGCTGCAGCATTTGTAGCGCTCGGCCTCGCACAAGAAACCCAAAAACCAGTAGCGCTTTGCTGTACTTCGGGCTCAGCCTGCCTCAATTATTATCCTGCTTTAGCAGAAGCATACTACAGAAATATTCCTTTACTTGTCCTGACCGCAGACCGACCTGCCGAATGGATCAATCAGGGCGATGGTCAAACCATCGTGCAACGCGAGGTTTTTAAGAACCACGCGCACGCTTACTTAGAGCTCGACGAAAGCGGTTTTCAGCTCAATAATGAGCTAGAAAGCCAATTACAGCAAATACTCGAGCACTTGCATGCACGTTGGAAAGGCCCCATTCATATCAATGTTGGGCTCAACGAACCGCTCTATCTGCAAGCAGCTATACAGACTTTTGAAAATTACCAACCGAGCACCGAAAAAACGCAGTCTCAGCTACCAGATTTCAGCCTATTGAATGGTAAAAAAATCATGGTATTGGTCGGGCAAATGGCGCCTAATGCGCAATTTGAACAAGCACTGGCGCGTTTTGCTGCCCAGAGCAATGTAGTGGTGTTAGTCGAGAATACGTCAAATATTCAAAATGAGCGTTTCAATGCTTGCATTGACCGCAGCCTCAACGGACTCGATACCGAGAATCCTGATTTTCATCCGGAAGTATTAATCAGTTTTGGTGGCGCTGTTGTTTCAAAAAGAATCAAGGCCTACTTGCGTAAAAACAAAGCGGCATTTCATTGGCGCGTTGCTCCTGACTTTCCAGAAATGGATACCTTCAGACTGAACACCACCTTTTTAAACATCCCAGAAACAGACTTCATGCAGGCGCTTGAAAAGGAAAGCCTGATCTTGAATACCACTAATTACAATGGCAAATGGAAAGCCATTGACTACTTGGCCAAAGACAAACAAGCCCTGTTCGAAACGCCTACAGCAATACTCACCGATTACGACGTGTTTTCAACCTTCTTTGAATTGGCACAAGGCCCTGCAGTTTTACACATGGCTAATAGTTCGGTAGTGCGTTATGCCCAACTTTTTGACCCAATTGCAGGTATACGTTATGAGAGCAATCGGGGTACAAGCGGCATTGACGGCTCTGTTTCTACAGCCGTTGGCGCAGCATTAGCTTCACCTGACACTCAGCACTACCTCATTTGTGGAGACATCTCCCTGATCTATGACAGCAATGCATTTTGGACAAAGCCCTTTCCAAAGAATCTCAAAATAGTCGTGATTCAAAATAAGGGAGGTGGCATTTTTCAAATCATTCCAGGGCCAGCAGCTTCTCCTTTGCGCGAGCAATATTTTGAAGCCACGCACCAAACCTCACCAGCAGCAGTCATCAGAGGATTTGGTTTTGAAGTGCTCGAGTGCCGTTCAAAGTCAGGAATTCTAGAAAATTTGGCACAATTTTTAGATGCAAAAAACCCGATACAAATTTTACAAATTGAAACCGCTCAAGAAGAAAACGCAGCCATCCTAGAGCAATTTTTTAAATTTTTAAATACCAACGCATGAACCAGTTTTTAGATTACTTCTCGATTTTAAGCACGACAGTAGGGCTCACCTATTTACTCATTTTAACCCTGCTTGAAATTGTACTTGGCATCGACAACATCATCTTTATTTCGATCATTACGGACAATTTACCAAAGAACCAGCAAAAGAAAGCTCGCCTCATCGGACTGAGCTTAGCTTTGATCATCCGCATCATTATGTTGTCTTTGGTTTCTTGGATCATGACCCTTGACCGCGAACCTTTGTTTAGTGTGGCTGGACACAATTTTACCGCCCACAGCTTGGTGCTACTCATTGGAGGTTTATTCTTGATCTATAAGTCTGTTGGTGAAATGCACGCGAGTGTAAAAGGCGAACACCAAGAAGATCAAAAGAAAAGTTACGGCACCTTTTCTGCAGCGGTTACACAAATTGTGGTCGTAGATTTTATTTTCAGCTTTGACTCCGTGATTTCAGCCATCGGAATGACCAACGACATTCAACACGAAGCACACGGCAACCCTTTGATCATTATTGTTTTAGCCGTTCTGATTTCGATGTTGGTTATGATGTGGTTCTCGGGGCCAATCAGCCGCTTTATCAACGAAAGACCAACCATCAAAATGATCGCGTTGTCCTTTTTAGTAGCAATCGGTATCATGCTCATTGCCGAAGCCTTCGGAGAGCACTTGCAAAAAGGCTACATCTATTTTGCGCTTGTTTATGCCCTCATTGTTGAAATGCTCAATTTGCGCATGCGCAAAAATCAAAAGAAATGAATCGCCAAGAGGCGCTGATTACTATTGGTTATGAGGCAAACAGCCTACCCGACCTCGAAGAAATTCATGATGCTTTAGAAGCGGTATTTTTTGACATCAAACAACGCCTTTACCGTTCTTTTGATCAGGTCTTGCTCTACTCGAAATTTGAAAAAGAACTGCTTCGGTTTTTAAAAGCAGAACACCTCCTACTTCACGATCAAACTTTTAAGCTTCCTTCAACAAAAGAAACAAGGCCAAGCGTAGTTTTTAGCCCTTTTTCAGCTGCTGAAATTGATTTAGATGCCCTACTCGAGCAACTCAAGTTGTTTCAAAAACAACGGGCTCAACTTCAGACGCAGCTTTACAATTGCCCAGATGCTGCAACGCTATTGCAACTCTTGGAAGATGCCAAACTACTATTTCAGAATTGGTTTGAAATATGGCCGAAACTAGACTTAGATACCGAGCAACCTGTTAAGCTCTCTCAAATTCTTGATGCACAAGCGTTGTATACAGAACTACAAGAATTAGCGCAAGGCGCTCAGTACGCAAAAGGAATTGAGATCGCTCAATTCAAGCTTTTACTTGCATCAAAGCCATTGCTCTTACATGAAATATTACGGATAAAAGCTACCCAAGAAAAACTACAAAGCTTAGACTTCCATTAAAGATCGCCGCCGCCTTCAAAGCCAGCATTTTTAGCTTTGTTGGAGATTTCTAGTTTTCCGAATTTATAGCTCGCAGATACATAAACCCTACGCGTGAGCCACTTGAACTCTCCTACTTGCTGCACTCCGGGGCGGTCCACTAAAAAGTAAAACCCTTGGCGATTAAAAACATCTGTAACGCGCGTTCCGAGTGTCCATTTACCATTAGCCAATTTCTTTTCAAAAGCGATATCTACTGGCCCCTGTCTTTGAGCAATACCTTGAACTGTGACCCTTGGCCCATTATAATTGACACTTAATTGAAGCGTTGCTGTCTTTTTCCAGAACTCATAAGATGTATTCCACTTTACGTTGTGGTTAAATCCTTGGCGGTTTGGCAACGAGGCCTGATTGGTGATGTACCACGTGTAATTAGAATTGTAAGAAAGCGTACTTCTTAGCGCCGTAATTGGTTTGAACATGAACACAGCCTCAAAACCGAGTGCTTTGGTTTCGGCGATATTCATAAAGGTAACTGCACTGGTGCCGTTTTCATAAAATTCTTTCACGCGTGAAATAACGCCCGTTGAGTTGCGGTAATAAAGCGAAGAGGTAACCGTGAGTTTTTTTCGTTCCAAAGAATAAGCGAGGTCAAAAGAATGAATGAACTCAGGCTTCAAGAAGGGATTTCCCTGTCTGAGGTTGTAAGGATCAGAATAATTGGTAAACGGATTAAGCTCATCAGCTGCAGCACGTTTGATGCGTCTGGAATAACTAAAGCTCAGTTCTGATTTAGGTTTGAGCTCATAACGCATGTGCCCTGAAGGAAAGAAATTAAAGTAGTCATTGACAATGCGGATGGTGTCGGAAATTAAATTTGGAATCTGATAAGCTTGCTCAACTCTAAGCCCACCTTGAATCTTAAAACGATTGAACTGCTTACCAACCACGCCATAAGCACTAAAAATCTGCTCTTTGTAGCCGTATAAAAAATTGGCGAGTGTGTCTTCGATAAAAAGTTGAGAAATTGTATCTCTAGACTCTGAATAGGTATCGACAAGCTGATCGCGCAAAATTGCCTTTAAACCGGCCTCTGTGCGAATACCGAGATCAGGGAATAAATAAGTGAGGTCTGCTTGTGCGGTGGTAATCAGGTTTTTGTCAATGTTAAATAACTGCTGTTCAATTTTGGCCTGATTTAACTCAACGGTGTCAGGTGTATAATAGGTGTTTGTGTAGTATCCTTGGGTATGCTCCTCACCGATTGACTGGTTGGCATCGAGCATGAGGTTACCGCGGTTATCTTTGAAGTCGTGTTTGAAATTGAAACTGAAATCATAGTTGGTGCGGTTGGAAGGGTCGACAGCATAACGACTCCAGAGGTCAATGACTTGCCCGTTGGTGTCAAGTTGACCATTCCAGAGTTTGCCAGTGCGGTTTCTTTGGCCGGTAGCGCCAGTAAAGATAAAGCCCATGGTGTTTCTTGGATTGAGATTGATGTCGGTACCCACTCTGAAAGTTTGGCCCGCATCGAGGTCTGAACCCACCCGGTTCTGATCCAAAATAAAAACATTGCTGCCTTCACCTTGTATAATGTCGTTGTAGTTGTTGCGAAAACCTTCGAGGTAACGCGCGTTGTAAGTGCCAAAGACATTGATATTGCCGTTTCGGTAACTCAAAGACAAATTTCCTTCGCCAAAATTTCCTGTACGGAGGTCACCGGAAGCCAGATTGGTAGAGAGCATGCCGTTAAACCCAAGAAGTTTGTTTTTCTTTAAAACAATATTGATAATGCCAGAAGTGCCGTCTGGGTCGTATTTGGCCGAAGGATTGGTCACAACTTCAATGCGCTCAATGGAATTGGCAGGTAAGGCATCGAGCAAGGTCTTACCGTTTCCGCCACTCAAAGAACTTGGTCTGCCATCGATAAGGATAGTTACACCTCCTTGGCCGCGTAAAAGCACACCACCTTCTTGATCAACCTCTACAGAAGGTAAGCGATTTAAGATATCATTAGCGGTTCCACCATTGACATTGAGGTCTTCGGCGACGTTATACACTTTTTTATCAATGCCTGCTTCCATGACATCTTTGGAGCCTTTCACAACGATATCTTTGACATCTTGTGTTTTTACTTTTTGTAAGCGCAGGGACCCGAGGTGTAAATTGCTTTGATTGATATTGAGTTGTACTCCAGAAAGCACTTCCGTTTCGTAAGTTGCTAAACTGAGTTTAAGGTAGTAAGTACCCGGAGCAATTGTTAGTTCAAATTTTCCATCAGCCTTCGTGATGGTAGCAGCTACAAAAGAAGAATCTGAAGGTTTAAAAGCCTTGACAGAAACGTATTCTAAGGGCTTAGATTCTTCGATAGAGATGATTTTTCCTGTAATTGAGCTGAGGCCTTGCGCAAAAAACTGAGGTGTACAAAGCAGAATCAAAAAGAAAAAGGACAGCTTTTTAAGGAGAGACAATCTAAACATAGGGCAAAAATACGCATTAAGTTTCCCAAAATCACTTATATTTGCGTTTCAAAATTGAAACTATGATTGATCAATTGAGCTTCGACGACCTCAAAAACAAGTTTAACCAAAACAAAAATTTCAAAATTGGAACTTATGTTGTAGGTGGATTACTTGTAGCTATTATTTTATATTTCTCTTACCGCCAATTCATTTGGGGCCCAGCCAACGAAAAATCTAATGACGGTTGGTGGGTAGCACTCAACTACATTTCAAAAGATTCAACAGATCAAGCCATTCGCGTGCTTGAGCCTTTCGTTAAAAACAACGATGGCAAAACTGGTGGTGAAATTGGTCAGTACCTTCTTGGTAAACAATACATGAAAAAAGGGAACTATGTAGCTGCCTTAAAAATGTTAGAAGACGTTAACCTTAACGATACTTACGTTTCAACAATGTCTCTTGGTCTTCAGGCCGATTGTCATTCACAAATGAAGCACTACGATCAAGCACTTGAGCTTTACGTTTCGGCTGCTAACAAAGAAGAAAACGAGTTTACTACACCAATGTATCTTTTCAAAGCAGGTTTACATGCTGAGAAGCTCAACAAAAAAGAAGATGCGCTTGCACATTACCAACGCATCAAAGACGACTTTCCAAACTACGCTAGTACCAAAACTATCGAACGCTACATCGCGCGCTGCGCAACTAAATAATATTCTATGGCGACTGCAGGCAAAAATTTATCAGCCTTCGATCCTATTCAATTTCAAAACTGTGCCGATTTTCGAATCGGCATTGTTGTTTCTGAATGGAACGGACACATCACCGAACGCTTATTAGCAGGGGCACTTGCTGTGCTTTCTGAAATTGGCCATAACACCAGCAAAGTACATGTGTCGCATGTGCCTGGTGCTTTTGAACTACCACTTGGTGCACAATATTTAGCGAGCCAAGATCATTATGACGGCATAGTAGCTATTGGCGTAGTGATTCAAGGTGAAACCAAGCACTTCGATTTCGTTTGCAATGGCGCAACAAACGGCCTGATGGATGTCATGCTCAAATACAACAAGCCTGTTGGCTTTTGCTTACTCACCGACAACAACGAACAACAATCATTAGACCGCGCTGGTGGTCAGCATGGCAACAAAGGCACGGAAGCCATGGTTGCCGTACTTCAAATGCTACAAATTCAAAAAGGACTTCGTTCATGACACTCATCAAATCAATTTCTGGTATCAGAGGCACTATTGGCGGAAAAGTTGACCAAGGCCTCACTCCTATTGACGCCGTTAAATTTGCAGCGGCCTATGGCACGTGGCTAGCGGCTCAAACGCCTAATAAAAAACTCAAGGTTGTGATCGGGCGCGACGCACGCATTTCTGGCCCCATGATCGCTGAGTTGGTCAAGCAAACTTTGGTTGGGCTTGGCATCGACATCATTGATCTTGGCCTATCTACAACCCCTACCGTAGAAGTTGCCGTACCCATGGAAGGTGCAGACGGCGGCATTATATTGACCGCAAGCCATAATCCAAAACAATGGAATGCCTTGAAATTACTCAATCAAAAAGGAGAGTTCATTTCGGGTGCAGATGGCGCTGCCCTGATGGCTATTGCCGAAGCTGAAGCCTTTGATTTTGCGGAGGTCGATGAGCTCGGAAACATCAAACAAGATGCGTCTTACCTTGACAAACATATTGAAGCCATCCTTAACTTACCACTCGTTGATGCCAAAGCGATAGCTGCTGCACAATTCAAAGTGGTGGTAGATGCTGTCAATTCAAGTGGTGGAATTTTTGTTCCAGCCCTTTTAAGAGCACTTGGTGTTCAAGACATTGAAGAATTATACTGTGAACCAACTGGGCATTTCCCACACAACCCGGAGCCGCTCCCAGAACACCTCACAGAATTATCTGCCAAAGTAAAAGCCAATCAAGCTCATTTGGGCATCACGGTAGACCCAGATGTTGACCGTTTAGCCTTGGTTTGTGAAGATGGCAGCATGTTTGGTGAAGAATACACATTAGTTGCCGTTGCCGATTACGTGCTCAAGCACACTCCGGGCCCAACGGTTTCCAATTTGTCTTCAACCAGAGCGCTTCGCGACATCACTGAAGCCCACTCTTTGCGCTATGAAGCAGCAGCTGTAGGCGAGGTCAATGTGGTTGAAAAAATGAAAGCTATTGGTGCTGTCATTGGCGGTGAGGGCAATGGCGGTATCATTTACCCTGAACTCCATTATGGCCGTGACTCATTAGTAGGCATTGCCTTGTTTTTAAGCCATTTAGCGCACCAAAAAATGAGCATGACTGCACTCAGGGCAAGCTACCCTAATTATGTCATTTCCAAAAATAAAATTGACCTCGACCCTACTACAGATGTAGATGCCGTTTTAGCAAAAATGGCAGCAAATTATGCAGCACATGAAGTAGACACCACCGACGGCGTTAAAATTTACATCGACAAAGAATGGGTACACCTCAGAAAGAGTAATACTGAGCCCATTATTCGTATTTACGCAGAGTCTAAAGATGAAAATGCAGCCAATGCCTTGGCGCTTAAAATCATGTCGGAAATCAAGTCGATTTCATAAATACTTGATGCGGCACGGCTAGCGATTCATGCGCTTGAAGTGCTCGTATTTATCCTTGATAAACAAGATGAGCTCCATTTCGGAGGCTGTTTTAATGAATTGTTCGTCGAGATTCAAGAAGGTAATGAATTCGTCAAAGTCTGCTTCAGAAAGTTCAATGATATCGAAGGCCACATAAAGCCTCAAGAGTTCTTTAACGATTTTTCTTTGGTCGTCTTTGTATTGTTGCTCAGCGATCCAACGCTTGTTTTGTTCTTTTTTGGAGAAGGCCTGATACAAGGCTGTTATTGGGCTTTGCAATACATTAACACCTGTAACTGTTCTAGTTTCACGCAGTGCCAAAGCCTCGCGTTCTTCTTTGATTTCTTCAAGTGTTTTGAGCGGCCTTACTATAATTTCTTGTACCTCTTGTGGTAAGCGCTCTATGTAGGCCTCTACCCTGCACTGACAATTTTCATCGGGCTTGGCAATAAATTCATATACCGGATAACCCTTTGTAGAAAGCGCAATGCGGTCACCAGGCCTTGCATATACCGAAAAATGACCATTGGGCTGCCCAAAAACGCCTCGACCTGTTGATTTATTGACGACCATCAGGTTGAAGAAATTTTGCTCACGGAGTGTATCTAGGACTTTACCCGAAATAAAAACTTGGTCGCACTGTGCATGTAGCGCTGTTTGAAAGCTCAAAAGCACAATTAAAAGCAAAAAAATGGATCTAAAGTTTTTCAAAATACCAAGTGAAGTCATAGGTAGGGCCTAGTAACAAATAGACGGGCAACAAGATAGAAAGTAACCAAACAACGATGATAATTGTTTTGAACCAAGTTGAAGCGTCTCGTTTTAATGGTGCTAACAAGACCGCATTGACATGCGCAGCTACAAGTTCTGCAGCATCAGCGCCTTGTATTTGAACCAACTGCGCCAAACGCGGCTGTCTGTCAAGTATGGCATTCTTGAGTTGGTGATAATCGTAATCTGAGAGGTCTTCGTAATTGAGTTCGTAATTGAGTTGCAATTGGTCTAGGTACTTGCGCAATTCATAGTTGCGTTGAAAACCCCTGACTTTGAAAGACATCAGCAAACCAAAGGCAAAAAGTATCCAACTTTCTATGAAGTAACCGACCGTCATCATGAGCAAAGACGACAACAAAGAAAAAATCAAAAGAAAGAAATCGCGTTTGCGCTTAACAAATAATTTAAAAAGCTGCCCCCCGTCCAGCGGATCGATAGGAAACAGATTGATGACATTTAAAAATAAGAACAGAAATGAAAGTTCTAAAAGCCAAGATAATTGATAAGCAACTGAAAAATGCAAACAAACAAGACCTAAAATTACCCCGGGAAAGGGCCCCGCAGCAATCACTAAAAAACTCTCCTTTTGAGAATAATTGACTTTCGAGCCTTGTACAAAAGCACCCATTAATGGAATGAAAAGCATGCGCAAATCTTGGTACTTGTAGCGCTTCATGAGTAAGTAATGACCTAGTTCGTGAATAAACAAGACCGACACTAAATAGAATACGAAATCGAGTTGATCAGAAAAAACGTAGAGAAAACTCATTATAAATACAACAACTGAAAAGGCTGTCAAGCCCCAATTTCCTTCAACTTTTACTTTTTCAAGCTGAGGTTTGGTTTCATACCAAGAAGAAGGGCCTTGGTCTTCCATGCTTACATGCCAGGCATTCCGCCCATTCCTTTCAATTTGCTCATCATCCCCATCATGTTTCTAGGGTTGCTCATGAGCTTCATCATTTTGCGCATTTCTTCAAACTGCTTAAGCAATTTATTGATTTCTTGAATGTCGGTGCCACTGCCTTTAGCAATTCTGGACTTTCTGGATGGATTGAGTAAGCCCGGATTGGCTCTTTCTTTTGGCGTCATGGATAAAATGATGGCTTCAATCCCTTTGAATGCGTCGTCTGGAATATCGACATCTTTCATGGCTTTGCCCATTCCTGGAATCATGCCCATGAGGTCTTTGACGTTACCCATTTTTTTGATTTGCTGCAATTGCGCCAAGAAATCATTGAGATCAAATTGATCTTTCATGATTTTCTTTTGCAACTTGCGTGCTTCCTCTTCGTTGAATTGCTCTTGAGCGCGTTCTACCAAGGAAACAACATCACCCATCCCAAGGATGCGATCGGCCATTCTTTTTGGATAAAATACATCAAGGGCATCCATTTTTTCACCAGTACCAACAAACTTGATGGGTTTGTTGACCACCGCCTTAATCGATAAAGCTGCACCACCGCGCGTATCGCCATCGAGTTTGGTCAAGACCACCCCATCGAAATCGATGCGCTCGTTAAAGGCTTTAGCAGTATTGACCGCATCTTGACCCGTCATGGAGTCAACCACAAACAAGGTTTCAGCTGGCTGAATGGCTTGCTTGAGCGCGGCAATTTCATTCATCATTTGCTCGTCAACAGCCAAACGACCTGCGGTATCGACAAGCACTACATTAAACGCATTGCTTCTGGCATGCTGAATAGCCGCCTGTGCAATCTGAATTGGATTTTTTTCTTCTTTGTTTGAGAAAACTTCAATTTGAAGTTGCTCTCCGAGTACGTGCAATTGGTCAATGGCGGCAGGTCTGTAGACGTCACAAGCTACCAAAAGGACTTTTTTACCTTTTTTATTTTTGAGATAGGCACCAAGCTTTCCAGTAAAAGTTGTTTTACCCGAACCTTGCAAACCTGACATCAAGATGATGGCTGGCGAACCTTTGAGGTTGATATCTACCTCATTGCCACCCATGAGCTCGATGAGCTCTTCATGACAAATTTTAATCATGAGCTGACCCGGCGAAACGCTATTGAGGACGTCTCTACCAAGCGCTTTCTCTTTGACTACGTTGGTAAAATGTTTAGCCGTATTGAAACTGACGTCGGCATCGAGCAAAGCTCTGCGGACTTCTTTGAGCGTTTCAGCTACGTTAATTTCGGTGATTTGCCCCTGTCCTTTCAGGACTTTAAAGGCTCTTTCAAACTTATCGGTTAGATTCTCAAACATATTGCTTACGTGTGTCTACAAAGATACGTAGCAAATTTGAATTGCGAGATATTTAGCGGCATTATGAAAGGAGCATCAAAACGCGATCGTTAACTCGTTGGATTCAATGAGCTTTCTTAAATTCAGTACCGCATAACGCATGCGTCCTAAGGCCGTATTGATACTAATTCCCTCAGATTCGGCAATTTCTTTAAATGCACGGTCCTGAAAAAGGCGCATGTAAATCATTTCTTTTTGCGCATCTGGCAAATGTTGGAGCATTTCGTGCAATTGCGCTTTTAATTCTTCAAAACTTGCTTGTTGTACAAAGTTGGGGTCTTCGCTGGCAATGCGATGAAAGATATTGTAGTCTTCAGAAATCGAATGGCGCTCTGAAATGAGGCGATGCTTGCGCTGCTTGCGAAAATGATCGATGACCAAATTGTGTGCAATGCGTAAAACCCAAGGTAAAAATTTACCTTCCTCTTGATACGCCCCCACTTTTAGTTTCTGAATGACCTTTATAAAGGTTTCTTGAAACACATCGTTGGCCAATTCACTGTCTTTGAGTTTATGAAAAATAAACTTAAAAATGGCTTCTTGATGTCTGCTTAACAAGACTTCAAAAGCGGTTTCATTTCCGGAAATATAAGATTTTACTAATTGAGAATCAGAACATTGAGACAAGACCATAATTTACACTTTAGTGCTGAAAAAGAATTCAACGGTTAAAAGTAAAATTGGTCTATAGGCGTTCTTTTGTTAGAATTAGTTAGGCGAATATAGTAAAAAAGGATTTAAATCAAAAAAGTCGCTCAAAAAGAATGCTTAATTTTGTCACACAACGAAAAATAAGTTATGCCAAAAATAGCCATCAAAGGGCAAGAAATGCCTGCATCACCAATTAGAAAACTGGTTCCTTACGCCGAAACTGCTAAAAAAGCAGGTAAAATTGTTTACCATTTAAATATTGGCCAGCCCGACATACACACCCCAGAAGTGGCGCTACAAGCTATTAAAAATTTAGACCACAAAGTACTCGAGTATAGCCATTCGGCTGGTTTTGAAAGCTACCGCAACAAACTGGCATTAAGCTATCAAAAACAAGGAATTCCGGTTGACGCAGCAGATATCATTGTCACCACTGGTGGCTCAGAAGCACTCATTTTCGGACTCATGAGTGCGTGTAACCCTGGTGATGAAGTCATTATTCCTGAGCCTTTTTATGCCAACTACAATGGATTTGCAGTTATGGCAGGTCTAAAAGTTGTTCCGGTTACCTCTAGTATTGAAGTTGGCTTTGCTTTGCCACCTGTAGCTGAAATTGAAGCAAAAATCACGAGCAAAACCAAAGCAATTATTATCTGTAATCCTGGTAACCCAACAGGCTATCTTTATTCGCAATCTGAACTGGAGCAACTCAAAGCTATTGTGCAAAAACACGATCTCTTTTTATTTGCCGACGAAGTTTACCGCGAGTTCTGTTATGACGGCGCCCAGCCTTTTTCGGTCATGAACTTAAAAGGCATTGAGCAAAATGTCATCATGATTGATTCCGTTTCTAAGCGTTATTCCATGTGTGGCGCCCGCATTGGTGCCATCATCTCCAAAAACCATGAACTCATGGCAGCGGTCTTGAAATTTGGCCAAGCCAGACTTTCACCTCCAACCGTAGACCAAATTGCAGCTGAAGCAGCTCTCGAAACACCACAAACCTATTTCGACGAAGTGGTGGCCGAATATGTGGCGCGCAGAAACATCATGGTCGATGGCTTAAACAGTATTCCAGGCGTTTTTTGCCCAAAACCAAGTGGTGCTTTTTATTGTGTCGCTAAATTCCCTGTAGACAACGCAGAGAAATTTTGTCAGTGGCTACTCGAAGACTTTGCCTACGAAGGGCAAACAGTCATGATGGCGCCGGCGAACGGTTTTTATGCCACACCAGGTGCTGGCTTGCAAGAAGCTAGAATCGCCTACGTTCTAGATCAAGCGCATCTGAAAGCTGCAGTTGAATGTTTGCGCCATGCACTTGAGCAATACCCTGGCACCACTCGTTAAGAACCAATTCAAAGTTCAAGCGTTATTTAGCTATGAAACAATTCGAAGTTCCTGCTTTCTACAGATCGCCTCTCATTTCAAAAATCAAGGCCAGTAGAAAAATTGAAGATCCCAGAAAAAAGGACTTCACGCCTTCCAAAATTCAAATTGGCGACTTCACGTTTCTTTTAGCAAGACACTTTGGTTTCTGTTATGGCGTTGAAAATGCCATCGAGCGCAGTTACAAGGCCTTGGCAGAAAACCCAGGAAAGCGCATCTTTCTTTTGAGTCAAATGATTCACAACCCTGCTGTCAATGAAGATTTAACAGCCAATGGCATTCAATTTCTTCAAGACACCAACGGCAAGCAACTCATCGACTTCTCTACCCTAACGCCGCAAGATATCGTGCTCATTCCGGCCTTCGGAACTACGCTTGAAATTGAGCAGCAACTCAAAGCCTTAGGGCTTGATATCCAAACCTACAACACCACGTGTCCTTTCGTTGAAAAAGTCTGGAATCGTTCAGACAAACTTGGCGAAACAGCCCACACCATTATCATTCACGGAAAATATCAGCACGAAGAAACCAGAGCCACCTTTTCTCATGCGGCCTCCAGTGCCCCTGCTTTGATTATTAAAGACATGCCCGAGGCTGAATTTTTGGGCGCTTACTTAAAAGGTCAAAAAACACCAGCTGAATTTCTTGCCTTTTTTGAAGGTAAAATGAGTGCGGGTTTTGACCCAAGCCAACACTTAAATAAAATTGGTGTTGTCAACCAAACTACCATGTTGGCTTCTGAAACCGAAGCAATTACCAATTATTTACGCGAGGTCATGATTGATCTTCACGGCGAAGCTGACATAAAAAATCACATTGCAGACACACGTGACACACTTTGTTACGCAACCAACGACAACCAAACCGCAACCTATGGCCTACTCGAAGAAGCCGCAGACCTTGCAATAGTTGTTGGTGGCTACAATTCTTCCAACACGAGTCATTTAGTGGAATTGCTTGAACAAAAATTCAAGACCTATTTCATCAAAGATGCCGATGAAATCCAAGCTGACCTAAGTATCAATAGCTTTGACATCCATCAAAATATACTCAGCAAACAAAATCATTTTTTACCCACTCAAAAAGAACTCAAAATAGTCCTGACTTCTGGGGCTTCTTGCCCCGATAGCATCGTTGAGGGTGTCATGAAGCGCCTTTTATCCTTGCGTTATTCAGAAGATGAAGTCACAGCTCTTTGCGAACAATTTGCTTAAATTTCAACCATGAAAATTTATACCAAAAAAGGTGACCAAGGCAGCACTGGCCTCATTGGCGGCACACGTGTTTCCAAAGGAGATGTGCGCATAGAAGCCTATGGCACCATTGACGAACTCAATTCCTATATTGGTCTCATTGCTTGTTTAGATATCGATGTGCGCATGCAAGCGCAACTACACGAAATCCAAGATCGGATGTTTACCATTGGCTCACATTTAGCCGCTGATCCAGAGAAGAACAAGATGCAGCTCCCTGACTTACTCGACTCCGACATCGAAAAATTAGAGCACTGGATGGATGTCATGGATGAGCAGCTACCCGCCTTGACCGCTTTTATCTTACCCGGAGGACACATCAATGCCGCACACACGCATGTGGCACGCTGTATTTGCCGCCGAGCAGAGCGCATGGTAGTGACACTTGATGAATTAGAAGGTGTTGAAGCACGCGTTTTGATGTACTTGAATCGCCTCAGTGACTACCTTTTTGTGCTTTCTAGAAAACTCGCTCTCGACAAGGGCGCTGCGGAACACACCTGGACTCCTCGTAATTAATTTTCGAGTTTTTTACAGATGGGCTTGGATTTTTGGAAATAAAAATTACTTTTGCCAAAAAATAACCTAAAATAAGTAAACATGTACTGGACACTGGAACTTGCCTCCTATCTCGAAGACGCACCGTGGCCTGCCACCAAAGAAGAATTAATTGATTTTGCGATCCGTACAGGCGCACCGCTAGAGGTTGTAGAAAACCTACAAGACCTCGAAGACGAAGGCGACATGTATGAAAGCATCGAAGAAATTTGGCCAGATTATCCTTCTCGCGAAGACTTCCTCTTTAACGAAGATGAATATTAATCTGGAATAAGGCATCAAGCCATTTAAAAAATAAATCTCGCTCCGGCGGGATTTTTTTTTGACCTGAATTTATAAAAACGCAAAGCACTACGCTTAGTATTTAAATACAAAGAACAATTCCAAGTAAAATCAGCGCAGCAAATGTACAAATCCAAGTACGGTTCGCTCCTCGCCTTTTGCCGTTTCTCTGTACTTAATCAGGTAGTTATAAATACCGTCAGGGCAGTTGGTGCCATCTGACATCGCGCCATCCCAGGCAGCTTTAGGATCCTTGCTGTAAAAGATTTCTTCTCCCCAGCGGTTAAAGATGGTAAAACTATAGCCTTTTGGCTCAAAGCCCGTTGAAAAAACCGGGAAGAACAACGTATTGAACTCATTTTGGTCAGGCGTAAATGCATTTGGCACATAAACCGCAATGTTGTTCATGACAGTGGCTGTTAGCGTCAAGGAATCTGCACAGCCAATATCTGTAGAACTAATGAGCTGCACCGAATAAGTCCCTTCTGTAAAAGGCAATTGAAAATCAAAAGTACCGCTGGCATTTTCAAAAGTTTGTCCATTAATGGTCCAGAGATGTGTAGAATTTCCGGACGTGACGTTGTAGATGGTAATGATTGGTGCATCAATTTCAACGCTACTCGGATTGATATAAAAATCAGGTACCGGAATCGGATCGATAAAAACCGTGGCACTGACAGAACTACTTTGGCAGTAATTGGCATCAGTTCCAACTACTGAATAAGCAGTGGTCTGACTTGGGCACACCGTAAGGCTGCCATCTAAATTTTGTGGCGCTGACCACAAATAACTCAAAGCACCGCTCGGAATCAAGGTGGCGCAAGTATTGGCACAAATAAGAGTGTCTGAAACACTCACCACTGGCAAAGCCCATTCAGAAACAGTCAGAACAACCATTGAATCACAGCCATTTTGATTGTTGAGATGCACGGTATAAACTCCAGGGGCAGTAATGCTTAAGCCATTAAAAGCAAGCACAGAGTCGGCACAAATATTAGTAGCAAGCAGCGTAGTGTCCGCTTCCATGACTACGTTTAGATACACCAAAGAATCACAACCGAAATTGTTTATGAGCAAGCTTTGATAGGTACCTGCACTACTAATTGTTTGACCATGAAATGAATAAGTAGTTCCGATACACAAACTTAAGTTACTAGAACTGGTATCAGGAGCTAGGACAGCAATATCAATTTGATCTTGAGCAGTACAACCAAGGTTGTCGGTAATCGTCAATGAATAGGTACCTGCAGTTTGAACATATATACTGGAAGAAGTTGCACCGGTGGACCACAAATAGGTGTTGTATGTGTTGGAGGGCTGCAGCAAGCTAGAATCTCCAAGGCAATGGTAGGAATTTGGGCCTAAATCAACAGTAGGTTGTTGCACTGAAACCACAATCGAGTCTCGGGCAACGCCACAACCACTTGGTACATCTAGCCAATAAGTACCCGGAGTTGACACAGTAATACTAGCCGTTGTTGCACCCGTATTCCAAGAATAACTAGCAAAGGTAGAATCTGGTTGCAGCGTAATTGAAGTTCCAGCGCAAATTAAAGTATCTGGACCCAAATTAGGGGCAGTTCCGGGGGCTGGCGGTGTATAGTTGTAGACAAGAATTCCGCTTGCACCTGCCTGAGCGCCAAAATTAGTACCTGCACAAGCAGGGCCAGTATGTAAAATGCTACCCGGATTGCCCCCAACAACATTTGGTGTCATATTTATCGGAGTGGCCGCCTGCTGCAAAACAATTGCGCCTCCACCTCCACCTCCACCAGGGCCATGACAGGCAGAAGCCCACATGGTGCTGAATATGTTTCCGCCGTTACCACCAGAAACATTGACATTTAAATTAGAGGTAAAGTTTTGAGAGAGCAAATAAACACAGCCACCTGCGCCACCCGCTCCAGCCCCTTCTGAGTCAGTGTTTCCAACCACACTAGCACCGCTTGCATTGATTTGTTGATTGTTTCCTATGATTGTCGGGGTAATGATAAAAACAATGCCTCCACCGTTTGCACCGGGTGTGCAGTTGAGCCCGTTATCTTTGTAGCCACCGCCACCTCCGCCACCAAGAAAAGCGCGATAAGTGGTATAATTGAGTGCCAGGCCGCCCAATCCAAAAGCAGTGTTCACTGGGCATGAACCCGAGAACTGATTGCCTCCTCGGCCACCAACACCACCATTTGAACCACCGCCCGCACCCGGGTTACCTGAATTGGCTCCACCGCCACCATTAGCAAGTGGCGCTCGGTTTCCTTCCATGTTCAAAGGTGCAGCAGCAATACCCTCTCCTTTTTTACCAGCCGCGGTACCTGGATTGGCAAAATTGGGATCATTACACATGAACCAACCAGTTGTAAATGCACCACCAACAAAGCCCTGCCCACTGACATTGATCTGATTGTTGAAAGCTAAACTGGTTGTTGCTTCAATAGCCACCACACCGCCAATGGTTCCATTCCAAGGAGTTGCACTTACTACCCCATTGATGGTTGCCTGATTATAGACCGGAACTCTGATGAGTTGAACCTTTCCTGCCGGGCTAAACGATTTACATAGATTAGCCACAAAAGTGATCTGGTTTCCTGTAATTGTGGCAATATTTGTGAATTCAAAATTACCTGCCGAACCAAGATTAGTAATTTGCCCAAAACTTGCGGTATTCGTAGTATTGATCAGGGCTCCTTTCATTTGGATAAGTAGCACGCGATCACCCACAGCAAAACCATTAGAACTTGTAACCGTGACGCTATTTGGCGTCATGTTCGTAACAGCCGTGTATATATTAACAACACCTGCAATAGATTGTGCCCTGTACTTATTGAACGAAACAACGCAAAGCGCAAATAAAGAAAAGTAAAATATGAGGCGCGTAAATCTTCCGTTCATAGGCTTATCTCATTAATAGTACACTTCCGTTTACCGTATGAATATCGTCGTTATTCAGGGATTTAAAATCTATTTTGAAAGTGTATATGCCTTCGGGTGCTTTCATGTAATTCATGGTGCCATCCCAACCATATTCTAGGTCTTTCGACTCAAATACAAGGCCTCCCCATCTATTGAAAATGAAGAGGTGATAACTTGCTGGGTCAAAGCCTGAAGTGAAGATTGGTTTGAACACATTATTACATTCGTCGCCGTCAGGTGTAAATGTATTAGGGACGTAATAGATAATCCCTCCTTTAATTTGAACAAGCACTTGCGTTTGATCAAGACAACCCTCAGCGCTTTCAACACTTAAAATAATTGTATAATTCTGGTCCTCAACAAAAGGATACGTATAAGAAAAGTCGTTTTCAGCTGATTCTTGGAGGGTTCCGTCACCGAAATCCCAGTGATTAATAGCAGCAAACTGTGATGTATTCGTAAAGTTAACCGTTGGATTATCGTTGGTGAGCACAAGCGGGTCTGCTGTAAAAGAAGCAATAGGTTGGTCGTAAACGGTAACGGTTGTAGACGCTGTATCGTAACAATTGAAATTATTGACACCCACAACGGTGTAAGTACTGGTTTGCAACGGAGTCAGTACATTGTTGGTTCCGGTCATGGTCGGATCTGACCACGTATAGTTCGTTGCGCCCGAGACGTTGATTGTCGCTGAAAAACCAGGGCAAATTCCTTGATCAGGAGTCAGGTTCAAAACTGGAACCGGATTGACTGTAATCAGTAAAGAAGTGCTATCTTGGCAGCCGTATTGCGTTGTTCCGATCACCTCATAACTCCCGCTCAATGGATTGATGATTTGTTGATAAGCTACTCCGGAATTAAAACTGACTGGACCGTTCCAGGCATAGCTATTGGCCCCTGAAGCAGTGAGTTCTAAAGTATCATAAGCACACAACACCAAATCATTGGCAAGCAATTGCATGTTGGGAAGCGGCACCACTTGAATATTGAATGTGTCGGTATAATTGCACAAATAAGGGTCGATAGCTGTCACATAATAAGTATTGGTTGTGGGAGGTGTAATTGTGAAACTACTTCCGCTCACGGGTAGTACTGCACCCAAAGGCAACCAATAGTATTGAATATTGTTAAAAATGCTATTTGGAACTTGAGTGGTGCTCTCCCCGATACAAATGAGGGTATCCGAAACACTAAAAATTGGCGTCTGTGAAATAGAAATATCGATAGTTGTAATGGAATCACAGCCATTTACAGTTTGAGATGAATCAATATAAATTCCTGTCTGCGTGAAGGTTAAACCATTATATACAAAAGGGCCTCCGTTACAAAGCGTATCTTGAACTGAAATCTGGTAAGCCGGTAAAACCGTTACGTCAACCTGATCTGAGGCCGAACAAGAACCTGAGCCAACTGTATCTGTAACCGTTAAGGTATAGGTTTGAACAATTGGCCAACCCGTATTGATATTCGGTAAAGCAACACTAGGATTTGAAATATTAGTAGCACTTAAGCCCGTACCCGGTGACCACACATATTGAAAACCGGCAAGTGCTGCCTGACCCAACTGCCCTGATTCATTCGAACAAAGTGTGATGTTCGGCCCAGCATTGACTACTGGCGTAGTGCCTATTGTGAGGTTTAAATTCACCACAGAATCGCATCCATGTATGGTGTTCAGGGTATCTTGATACAAGCCCGATTGGGTCAATGCTTGCCCATTGAATACATATTGACCCGAACAAGACGTGATATTCGAGCTAAGGCTATATTCGGGTTGGATAGTTACAACGATTTGATCTGTGGTTGCGCAGAGACCTGGGTTAGTTGCCAAAGAGGTAGTAACCGTGTAAGTTTGCGTGATGGGTGCGCCTGTTGTATTATTGATGTTCACTGTCGGGTTGGCAGCATTCGTTGAATTCAGGCCTGTTGCAGGTGACCAACTGTAAACATAACCTGTATTTGCTGCGGCACCAATATTGACATTCTCTCCGGAACAGGTCGTGACATCAAGACCGGCATTTGAAGTAGCTTGATTTGTATAAATGATCACGTTTCTGATTGAATGCATGTCATATAACGCACCTGTACTTGCCGTGAAACCCATGTATCCGGTGAATCCGATGGTATAATTGGCTGTTAACAGAACTACATTATTTACGTAAACCGTAACCAAACCGTTGTTGTAAACGATTTTAACGGGTTGATAACTCGAATTTCTGAGGTAATTAAGACTACCGCCAGAATTTTGAACTTTTGGTGTAGTAGCAATACATTCGTTGTAGCCAATTCCATTGAAAATTTGAAGCTCCGGATTGGTTCCACCCTGCGAACAATTGTCATAGGTGTCTATCACTACTTTCATACCCTGGGCTGTACCGGGTATACCAATTCCTCCACCGACAACAAATCCAGTTGGAGGTGTATTTATGAAACAGAAGGCCAAACCATCGGCTGCATTCCCACCCCAAATTCGGTATTCAAATTCTACTGTCCACTGCTGGCATTGTGTTAAATTAATGGGTGAATTGTAAAAAACTCCTCCGGACTGGGAGGTCGCAATATTTGTCAGAATGAGTTCATTTGAAAAATTATCTACATCTCCTGGTGTATCGCCAATGTGGGCGTTTCCGGTTAAATTCCAACCTGTCGTGATCATGTTTGGAGATCCAGTGAGCTGACCAAAGATATAGGTTTGAGCCTTTATTGTATTGAAATACAATATATTAACTAATGTTATAAGCAAAAAATAAACTCTCATTGGCTACAAAACGTTATAAACAAAGATACGTTGCTAAATTTAAATATTTTAATTGCTTTTTTATTTCACTTAGTGTAAATTTGACACAAACTAAACTTACAGGCATGAAAGCCACAGAAAAAAATCAAGCTCATCAAGAACGATTTCAACCATTCAATATTGTTGTTTTCGGTGGCGATGGCGACCTCTCCATCAGAAAAATTCTTCCTGCACTATTTCACAGAGATTTAGACGGGCAGCTCAATATTCCATACAATGTTGTTGCCATTACGCGCAAAACGCCAGATATCACTGCTTTCCACAACAGACTTATTCCATTTTTGGAAGTGAGTGATCATCACAAATATAGCCGAGCAGAAATAGACAAGTTTCTAAAACGTGTACAACTCATACAGGCAGAAGATTCTACTGTTGAAAACTATAAAGATTTGGCGGCATTCCTAAAGCAATTCCCAGATTATCAAAACATCTATTATTATTCAACTCCATCTTCAGCCTTTGGCCCCATTACGCAAACACTAAAAGCTTGCGGCCTAGTAACAGAAAGCAGCAAGGTCGTGCTTGAAAAACCGCTTGGCCATAGCCTTGATTCTTCCAATGCAATCAATGCAGAAATTACGCAAGCATTTGAAGAACACCAGATTTACCGCATTGATCATTACTTAGGAAAAGAAACTGTGCAAAACCTAATGGTCTTACGCTTTGCAAACAATTTGTTTGAACGCGCCTGGAATGCTGAAAACATTGAAAGCGTGCAAATCACGGTGGCAGAAAGCCTTGGGGTAGAAAAACGCGCTTCTTATTACGATCAATCTGGTGCCTTACTCGACATGGTGCAGAATCACCTGCTGCAATTGCTCTGTTTAGTAGCCATGGACCCACCTGTTGCACTTGAGGCAGACGAAGTCCGCAATGAAAAACTCAAAGTACTAAAAGCCCTGCGCCCACTCAATAAAAAATCCATTCTTAAAGATACCGTAAAAGGTCAATATACAAGAGGGGTTTCAAATGGCGTACAAGTCAATAGCTACCTTGAAGACATTGAAAAATACGAATCCAAAACCGAGACTTTTGTTGCCATAAAAACTTATGTCGACAACTGGCGCTGGAAAGGCGTGCCGTTCTTGCTTAGAACAGGAAAGCGCATGATCAAACGTTATTCAGAAATTGTGATCAATTTCCGCGAAGTCAAGCACAATATTTTCCCGTCGAAAGAAAAGCTCAATAACAATAAGTTGATCATCCGCTTACAACCTGAGGAAAGAATTGAATTGATCCAAATGACCAAGATTCCTGGCCCAGGTGGATATCGATATAAGCCTATCGCCTTGAAACTCGATTACAACGATTCATTTAAAGAGCGCTTCCCAGAGGCCTATGAGCGTTTAATTATTGACGTCATTCGCGGAAATCAAACGTTATTCATGCGTCAAGATGAACTTCAAGCAGCCTGGACTTTCATTGAATCTGTTACCAATGGGTGGAAAGAAACTAATATGCCAAATGTGCTTTACGAAGCAGGTACTTGGGGTCCTGGAGACGATATTTTACATGACGACGAGACATGGATCACCAAAACATGGAGAGAATGATCAGTTTTGAAACAAAACATGAATTAGAGCAGCAGCTCACCCATGATATCGCCGCTCATTTGACTGCAGCGATTGCTGAGCGTGGTAAAGCGACCTTACTTTTATCTGGAGGTAGTACACCTGGCGGTGTTTACCGCTTGATTTCACAAGTTGAACTCGACTGGAGTAAAGTAGTTGTAGGTCTTGTAGATGAACGCTTTGTAGGCCCAGAAAGTGAATTTTCAAATCATTTACTCATTCAAAATACACTGCTTCAGAACAAAGCGCAAGTTGCCCAATTTGTACCTATGGTAAGCAACCTAAACGACTACCAGAAAAATCTTCAAGAAATTGAAGAAGCGTACCGTATATTTACTGAACCTGATGTTTCGCTCTTGGGAATGGGCCCTGATGGTCATACGGCTTCAATTTTCCCTAATGACCCTGCCTCTGAAGTGGCATCAAAAGAAACCAAGCAATTGATCTTCAATACCAATGCGCCCGCGCACCCCACGCAAAGAATCACTTGCTCAGCGTCGTTGCTTTTCAGTTCAAGAAACTTACTCTTGATGCTCACCGGTGCACAAAAATTAGACGTCTATGAACATGCAGCAAAAGCAAATTTGCCTATTGCTGCGTTTCAAAAACACATCGATCAAATATATTACACAGCCTCATGATACACCCTAAAATTGCTGAAATTACAGCCAGAATTGTTGAAAGAAGTAAAGAAACGCGCAGCACCTATTTGCAACAAATAGATGCAGCCTACTTGGATGGTGTTCACAGAAGTACGCTTAATTGTGGAAACCTTGCTCATGGTTTTGCTGCCTGCAATGCGCATGACAAGCAAGAATTAGCTGCTGACATCACGCCAAATTTAGGTATCCTTACTGCCTATAACGACATGCTTTCAGCACATCAAGTATATCAAGATTACCCAAAAGACATCAAAAAATTTGCACATGAATTCAAAGCCGTAGCACAGGTAGCTGGCGGCGTACCTGCTATGTGTGACGGCGTTACGCAAGGGCAACCCGGAATGGAGCTTTCTCTATATAGCCGCGATGTCATTGCACTTTCAAGTGCTGTAGGTTTAACTCACAATATGTTCGATGGAGTTGTGTGTCTTGGCATCTGCGATAAAATTGTACCAGGCCTTTTAATGGGTGCGCTTCGCTTTGGACACCTCCCGACTATATTTATGCCTGGTGGGCCAATGCCAAGCGGAATCAGCAATGAAGAGAAGTCACAGATTCGTCAGGCATTTGCAGAAGGCAAAATTGGCCGCGAAGAATTACTAAAAGGAGAATCAGACTCTTATCATTCTCCAGGAACTTGTACGTTTTACGGAACTGCCAACAGCAATCAAATGCTCATGGAGATCATGGGACTACACCTACCAGGATCAAGTTTCGTCAATCCAAACACCGAACTCAGACACTTACTCAATAAAGAAGCGGTGCGTGTTTTGGTAGAAAATATCCGCATTGGAAAGTCAAGAAGTCTTTCACAGATTTTTGATGAAAAAACGGTAGTGAACGGAATTATCGGTTTACTTGCCACAGGCGGATCCACCAATCACACCATTCACCTCATTGCGATTGCACGTGCGGCCGGCATTATCATCAATTGGGAAGATATGTCAGATTTGTCAGCAGTGGTTCCACTCATTACTAGAATGTATCCTAACGGAGCGGCCGACGTCAATCATTTCCATGCAGCAGGAGGTATGGGCTTTGTCATCCACACCTTACTTGAATCCAACTTGCTACACGAAGACGTGAATACCATTATTGGTCATGGCTTAAAGCAATATACACAAGAACCTAAAATTTCAAATGGTTCTTTAACCTGGACTGAAGGTGCCAAGTCTTCTTTAAATACTTCTATCATCAGACCTGCCTCTGAACCGTTTACAGCAGATGGTGGTATCAAACTCTTAAAAGGCAATCTAGGACGCTCTGTGATCAAAACTGCCGCTGTTGAACCACAGCACAGAATTGTCGAAGCTCCGGCCATCGTTTTTCATGAACAAAGCGACCTCATAGCTGCGTTTAAAAGAGGAGAACTCGATAAAGATTTTATTGCAGTCGTGCCCTTCCAAGGCCCGAAATACAACGGAATGCCAGAATTACATAGCCTCACTCCTACCTTAACTGTACTTCAGAAAAAAGGCTACAAGGTTGGTTTGGTTACGGATGGCCGTATGTCTGGAGCTTCCGGAAAAGTACCGGCAGCAATTCACCTGACACCAGAGGCCTATGATGGCGGACTTATCGCCAAAATTCAGACGGGCGATCTTTTGCGCTTAGACAGTGAAAATGGTATTTTAGAAGTGCTAAATGAAGCAGCAGTACAACAAAGACCAATCGAAGTAAAAGACAACAAACAACATTTCTTATTTGGTCGTGAGTTGTTTGCGAACCTTCGTTCTTCAGTGAGTCAAAGCGAGGAGGGTGCTTCGTTTATTGTTTAAGAATAGCTGAAATTTTAAGCTTTTTGTTCTTCGCTTTCTTCTCTCCAGATAATAGAAGCGCATACTGAAAGCAACAAGGCACCAAGTACTATTGATAAAGATACTGCCGATTCAATATGAAAAAATGGAGCCAAAAGCATTTTGACACCGATGAAGCTCAGAATGAAGGCCAAGCCATATTTCAACTTTGAGAACATATGAATGGAATTGGCCAGCAAGAAATACATCGAACGCAAACCTAGTACGGCAAAGATATTTGAAGTATAAAGAATCAGTGGGTCGTTGGGCGCAATGGCAAAAATCGCTGGAATTGAATCTATTGCGAAAATGAGGTCAGTCGTTTCGATGACAACTAAAACTAAAAACAATTTTGTAGCTAATCTTTTTGTTCCTCTTTTCACAAAGAAGCGATCGCCGTAATAATGCTTGGTCACAGGAAAAATCTTGCGCACCATACGCGCACCCAAACTTTTACTGTAGTCTTTTTGATCGTCGTCGTCCGAATCAAATAGTGATTTGATACCTGCGTATATTAAAAACGCACCAAAAATGGTTAAAATGAGGTTAGGCCTGAAGAAGAAACCTGGCTGAGGATGCGCTCCTTGCTCAAGGCTAAATTGATAACCAAACAGTTCAAAAGCAGGAAGGTAAGTCATTTTAATTAGACCTATACCTGAGAATATAAAAATGGCCCTGAAAACGAGTGCACCAATGATGCCCCAAAACAATACCCGATGTTGCAAAACCCCATCGAGCTTAAAGAATTTAAAGACCAAAATAAAGACAAACATGTTGTCTACTGATAAGGCCTCCTCTATCCAATAAGCAGACTGATATTCAGCAAATTTGGTAAATCCGAGTTGCCACCAAACTACCGCACTAAATCCCATAGAAAGGGAAATCCAGATAAGCGTCCAGCGCAAAGCTTCTTTATTGGTGATTTGATGGGATTTCTTATTGACTAGCCCAAGATCGATGAGCAACATCGTAAAAATAACCACCGCAAAAATTCCGACTAACCAAGGATTGACCTGCATAAAAGATGTTTTGGCAAAAATAAAAAAGAAAGCCACATGCGAGCATGTGGCTTTCCCTTAAAGCGTCATTAAAATTATTTTTTATCGAGCAAATAATTGACTGCATTTGCTGCGTTGACAAAACCGCCCGTGATACACAACTCAGTCATTTTGAGTTTTTCACCATTTGGAGCTACTACCTTCTTGTTATACTTAGTAGTTGTTGCCATAAGTACTTCACGAACTTGTACAGCTGTTAGTTCTGGGAAATAGCTACGAATCATGGCAGCAACACCAGCAACTGCCGGAGAAGCCATTGAAGTTCCACTTGCATTTTCATAGCTGTAGTCAGGAACTGTAGAATAGATATCTACACCTGGCGCAAAGAAATCAACTGAAGTTGCACCGTAGTTTGAGAAATCTGCAATTAAAGTTTTTGAGCTATTAGAACTGCTGCTTGCCCCAACTTCAATCCAGTTTGGTGCTACTTCTTTGTTGTTCAATTTGCGTGTTGGGTAAGAATCTTCGACGTCTTTGTTTTTACCGTCGTTACCCGCTGCATGGACTAAAAGCACATCTTTACTTTGAGCATATTTGATAGCTGCATCTACGTAATCTTTGTTAGGGGTCCAGTATTTACCAAACGACATATTGATCACTTTTGCACCGTTATCAACTGCATAAATGATGGCATTTGCCACATCTTTATCGCGTTCGTCTCCGTCCGGAACGGCACGTACAACCATAATGCGCACATTATCTGCAATACCGTCAATTCCCATTCCGTTATTACGCGAAGCTGCAATAATTCCAGAAACGTGAGTGCCATGCATGGCGTCTGGACCTTCGTAGCGGTTACACCCGTAAATTTTTGAACTGAGGTCGTTAGGGTCATCACCTACGATTGCCGTACGAATAGAATCTGCATTTTGCATAGACATCGCAATTGAACTGGCAATAGACTCTTCGGCAGACTTAAGCTCTGGACTTAACTGATCTGCAGGGATGATTCCGAGGATTTCTTTCATTCTTCCTTGCATTCTTTTATCGATCTCAGTATTTGCTACATAAGTGTCATTTGCTTCTTTACTAAAAGTTTTGCCTGTTTGGTCCTCAACTCTGAGTATATATTCGTTGAGTGCACGGATGTTCTTCAAAGAAGCTTGCTTTTCATTGAGTTCTTGCTCAAATGCAATTTTAATTTTTTCATAAGTAGCGAAACGCGCGCGCTCGTTGGCTGGAATATCTTGGGCTTTCTTGCCAGCAAAATATTTGGACTCCATTAAATACATTCTTGCCAATTCTAGTGCTTCTTTATCGATATCTTCTGTTTGACCACCTAAAAAAGACCAACCATTGACATCATCGATATAACCATTGCGATCATCGTCAATGCCATTTCCTGGAATTTCATCTTCATTTACCCAGATCACGTCTTGTAGATCTGGATGATCTGTTTCAACGCCGCTGTCAATCACGGCAACAATAACCGTAGATGACTTTTTGCCTGCTGCATTTAACATTTCGTAGGCTTTGGTCGCACCTGTTCCGTAAACGCCATCAGCTTTTGGTTCTTTGAGGTACCAATTTAAGTTTTCTGGCCCTGAAGTTTCGCTTTTTTGAGCAAACGATAGACTTGCGAAGCTCACAAAGGCAAGGAGAATAAAGTTTTTAGACATGTTTAATAATTTAAGAAAACGAAAATACGTTTAATTTTTAGCTGACGAAAATCTTGTTGAAAAGTTATAATGTGGAGAAATCGTGTAAAACAATGTAAAGAAGGTTACGCACAGAGCAAAACAAAGGATTAATTTTGTGAATCAAAATAAAACCACATGAGTCAAATTGAACGTCTTTCTTGCTTAATTATCGGATCAGGACCAGCAGGTTATACCGCTGCCATTTATGCAGCTCGTGCTGACATGAAACCTGTCATGTACCAAGGTTTGCAACCTGGGGGTCAATTGACCACCACCAATGAAGTTGAAAATTTCCCTGGTTACCCAGAGGGCATCACTGGCCCTGAAATGATGCTGCAATTAGAAGCGCAAGCCAAGCGTTTTGAAACCGATGTGCGCAGTGGTTTCATTACTAAAGTAGATTTCTCTGGCCCTATCCACAAATGCTGGACAGAAGATGGTCACGAAATACATGCCGATACCATCATCATTTCAACGGGTGCCTCTGCTAAATACCTCGGTCTAGAAAGTGAACAACATTACCTCAAATTGGGTGGTGGTGTTTCAGCCTGTGCTGTCTGTGATGGTTTCTTTTACAGAAACCAAGAAGTAGTCATTGTAGGAGCTGGTGACTCAGCGTGTGAGGAAGCACATTATCTATCAAAATTATGTACCAAAGTAACCATGTTGGTGCGTAAAAATGAATTCAGAGCCTCTAAAATCATGGCTGAACGCGTTCAAAAAACGCCTAACATCGAGATTTTATATAACACCGAAACACTTGAAGTGCTTGGCGATGGCCAGCTTGTAACAGGTGTAAAAGCTTTCAATAATTCAACCCAACAAGAAACTGAAATTCCTTGTACTGGTTTCTTTGTTGCCATTGGGCACCAACCAAATACAGCAGTTTTTAAAGACTACATCGACCTCGATGAAACAGGTTATATCAAATACGCTCAACCGGGTACTTCCCAGACAAATGTCCCGGGTGTATTTGTTGCTGGTGATGCCGCTGACAAAACTTACCGCCAAGCCATTACGGCAGCCGGTACCGGTTGTATGGCCGCACTAGATGCTGAGCGCTATTTAGCAGCAAAGGGTCACTAAGCCACGATCAGCATAAAATATTTGCAGAAAAAAAGGCAGTGCTCAACGCACTGCCTTTTCATTTAATAGCTTCACAAAGTGAAATCCTTTAGGGCCGTATCCTTGATTATAAAAGAATTTGTGTGCTTTGAAGTTAGATGTATAAGAATCTAGCGCCAACATGTTGCAATTTTCAGCAATGGCCTTTTGCTCTATGGTTTGAAAAATTAAATCCCCAACTCCTTGACTCCTGTAGGCTGGGTCAACGATAATGTTATCGAGCTCTATGTATTTTCCAATCCAAAGCTTGTTGCCCATCCAAACACCGCAAATAGCGATGCATTTATCCTGGTCAAAAACTGCCAACTGGCTGTAATTGCTGGGGAGCATCAGGTCTAGTTCACAGGCATATTGTTCATGAGTCAAACTTGGGTACAAGAATTGCAAGACCTCAAGTTGGGCCAGCATTTCTGACTTTTGAGTTAAAAAAGCAAAGGAAAACTCTTTCATAGGATCAGTTCTTTAGCAAATAGGTATCAAACAATTCTAAAATTCTACGGTATTCATCGGTCCAAGAAGACGTATACTGAAATCCATGTCGCTCGACCGGATACAAGGCCATCCACCAATCTTTTTTCCCAAGCTCAATCAGCCTTTGGTTGAGCCGAACCACATCTTGAAACTGAACGTTATCATCAATCATACCGTGTAAAATCAATAGCGGATCAGCTAAACCTTCTGCAAAATAGATGGGCGAACTTTGGCGATACGCCTCGGGGTCCGCTTCAGGTGTATTTAATATATTGGTGGTGTATTCGTGGTTATAATGCGCCCAATCGGTAACAGCGCGCAGCGCTGCTCCGCAAGCAAATTCGTTGGGCTTGGTAAATAAGGCCATGAGTGTAATGAACCCGCCATAAGAACCACCATAGATACCCACTCTTGAAGCATCAATGCCATAACTTTTCACTAAAAAATCTTTCGCATCTTTAAAATCCTCTAAATCTCGACCTCCCATATGGCGATAAATCGCTGTGCGGTAATTTCGACCATAGCCTTCACTGGCTCTGTAATCTACATCGAGTACCGTGTATCCTTTTTCAACGAGCAGCTGATGGAACATATATTCGCGGTGATAATGACTCCAGTAATGATGTGCATTTTGCAAATAACCAGCTCCATGCACAAACAAAACAGCAGCGCCATTTTTAATTGCTGCTTTGGGCTCATACAGGCGGGCATATACTGAAACACCATCAGAAGCTTGAAAACTCAATACTTGCGGCTTTTGAAAATTCAGTGTGGCCGCATCAAATTGAGGAGTGGTTGACTGCGTGATTTGCAGTGCTTTACTTGGTTTTTTAAAATCTGCGATAAAAAGTTCCCAAGGCTGTGTAGCCGTACTGAAACGATACACCATTTGCTTTTCATTTGGCGAAAGCTGTACTTCATAAGCACCTTGGTTAGAGAGCACTGGTTTGAATTGTAGTGTTTTTAAATCTAAGTGATGAAAACTTCTGGTTCCTGGATGAAGAAGATTGGTGCTCAAATAAAATGAGTTACTGTCTTTGGCTAATTGTACTTGATGTACTTCGAAATTTCCACTAGTCAATGCCATTTTTGTTTTGGCCTGTAGGTCTAGCGTATACAAGTGTGAATAGCCACTTTCTTCTGATTGAAAATAGATACTTTGTGCGTCTTTGAGCCAACCTAAGGTTCCGGTTTCCATGTTCCAGGAAGAAATGCCTGGCCCACCAATCCAAGCGCTGTCATGTTGGTGCTCGAGTTCTTGAATCTGCTGTGTTTCTAGATTGATGCAAACAATCCAACGGTCTTTGTTGTCTGAGCTTCTGATGTCGCACAAAGCCAAGGGTTTAGTTTGAGCAAAAATGAGCGGATGCAAAAACAAGGCGCGCTCAGCTGAACCCATTTGCGTCAGGTGCTCGAAGTTCAGTTTTGCCAGCGAATTATCTTGAACATCATGCAAGTAATAATGAGCGGTGGGTTCCGTATTCTGGACCTTCGAACGCGCTTTCTCATTGAAAACATGCGCATCTGAGGCAATAAAATGCGGTACCTCGGTTAGTTTTCCTTCTTGCTCTATTTCTTGCTTGAGTACTACAAAACGCGCACTCGGATCTACTTGAAAAGCACCAGCTGGTTCAAAAGGCAAGCTAAAGACGTAGGGCTCATCGAGTTTTGTATTTTGCAACTGCTTTTTGCGCACACTTTCAAACAACTCCAACTCAGTTGCCGAGAATCCGTCTTGGCTATCTTTTTGACGCACTTCTTTTTGATATGACATAAGTGGCTGAGCAAGTCCGTTTGTTAAATCAAATTTATACAAGCTATGCTTGCGTTGAAAGACAACCTGATTGCGCTGCTGAAGTAGCTGCAGATTCCAAAACTCATTGGTGAACAGCGGAAATGATTTGACTTGATGCGTCCTGGCATCAAAACATTGTATTTGCTGTTCTTGAATGCGCAAATAATTAAGCGCACCCGCTCCAGGGTTCCAACCCCATCTTGCTTCCCAAGCTTCTGGTGTCAACACCTTGGTTTGACCTGTTTCAAGCGCGTAACTGTAATAGGTTGTTTGCACAGAGTCAGGAAACTTTTTGGTGTAGTAAATCTGTTGCCCATCTAAAGACCACTCATGAGTTTCAGGCAAGGCACCTACAAAACCCGGCCCCTTCATAATTTGACCAAGATCTAATTGAGAGAAAAGCAAGTTGTTCGCCAAACAAACAAATACAAAGCACAAGAGGATTTTCATGCGTTAAAAATAGAAATAATTGTACTTTTGATTCAAAGAATCTGCATGAAGAAATTACTCTACATACTATTATCTGAAAGAAACTACCTACTCACCTTGCATCGGTTCTTTTACTTGTTCTACAATCTTGGGTTTTTGCGCAATAAAGAAGCCTTTAAGTTTCATTATTTTGTCCAAAAAATCATCAAGCCTGAATATGTCGTGATCGATATCGGTGCCAATCTTGGTTATTTTGCCAAAACCTTCTCAAAGCTTGCCTATAAAGGAAAACTGGTAGCTATTGAACCGCTACCTCAGTTCTATCAAATATTAGATCATTTCATTGGTCATCAGGAAAATGTAGAATTGCACAACGTGGCCCTAGGCCAAAATACAGGCGTCATCAGAATGGTATTGCCTCAAACCAATGGCATGATGCGTACTGGCTTACCACATGTCCTTAGACCCGGAGAAGAGCAAACCCAAGAAAAAATTCAAGACGTTCAGATGGTCAACACTTCAGATTTCTTTCAAACCTTTGAGCGCATTGATTATATCAAATGTGATATCGAAGGACACGAATGGGAGGTTTTTCAGCAACTCAAAGACACACTAGCCCAACATCGACCGTTGGTACAACTAGAAATTGACCCTAAAAACGAAACGCATTTGTTTGAATTTTTCAGCCAACTCAACTATCAACGTTATGGGCTCAACGGACAACAATGTCAAAAAGAAAATTCAACTCATTTCGGAGGAGACTACCTTTTTATCCCAACTGAAAAAGAAAATTTAGTAGCCCAATGGAACGCTTAATTACATTGCTCTCTTTCGTCTTGCTACTCACAAGTGCCTGTGAAAAAGGCACGGGTACTTTTGTCATTAAAGGCACGGTAACTGACAACACATTTCCTGGTGGCCTTGCTGGTGCCGAACTTACCTTTTACAAAGTTCCGGTTGGCACCTCTGAAGAAATTTTACTTTCTGTTGTCACGATTCCTGCAAGTGGCGCCTACTCTTTTGAAGTTCCGCGTGAAAAAGCAGAGAAATATATTATCAAGATTTTTAAAACCAATTACTTTCCCATCGAGAAAGAAATATTTTATTCAGAACTCAGCATCAAAGAGCCCAAAATCATTGACCTCAATACAGATGCCATGGCTTGGGTAAAAGTTCATTTCAAAAATAATAACCCAAGTAACCTGGATCATTTCAGATATATCAAACAAGAAGGATTTTCTGGATGTGAAACCTGTTGCCCGAGTACAGCACAAGATTTTTACGGACCTCTAGATACTACTTTTTACTGTGTCAATAAAGGCAATACAAATTACTCGTTGTTCTATTGGGAGCTAAACACACCTAACAATGGCCTTAAAACGGCCTATACAACAGCATTTGATACCGCGCAAATAGAAGTCCTGTATTAGCCTAAACCTAAAATTATTGCTTAAAGAATTGTGTCTTTATACCTTTATTTACTTGGTAATTCGTGAAGGTTAAGGTAATTTTTCCGTCTTGCGCTTCTTTTGTTCCGGAAGCTTTTTTCTTAGTCTGATGCAAATCAGCAGCCATACTTTTAGGCAATTTGAACTTCTTGACATCTATGGTAAATACCAGTTTACTCGGTAGGCCATTTTTAAGCTGGTCCGTATAGAAATAATCAATTTCAAGCGTGCCGTTGGTTTTACTCGTTACCTGCGCCTTCATGATGACATCTTTGAGCGGGTCAATCCATAACTTCACTAGTATCAAATCTGAACCTTCTTTAAGTGGCAATACCGAGATGACTTGCGTCTTGACATTCCCTAACATTTTTGGGCCATTCAATGCACAAGTATAGCCTTTTTCATCCGTGAGAAAAGCTGTTAAATCGCCCAAGCCTTGTTTGGGCAAAATGGCAATTCCTTTAGATTCTACCTTGAATAAATTGGGCTGTTTGAAATAAACCTTGGCATTAACGTCGTCAATTTTGATCATGGGAATATCCGCATGAATATGAACTTGGGCGCTGTAGTCAGTGACTTTCTCCAATTTTAGACGCACCTCTTTAAGTAGTGCATTGGGGTCTTGAGCTAAAGCCGAACTACAAACTAAGATCAGCGCGCATAATAAACTAATAATTCTCATGAGGTGATGTCTTTTCGATTGAATTGAAAAATGGCGAGGCCAACAAATAAAATATTGTGCGCAACGAGTATCCAGACAGATTCCCAGATTGCAGACCACGGCACAGGATCATTAAAAAAGCTGCGCCAAGAAGCCATGTGCGTAGTAAATAAATAAGGTTTGATGTGGTCAAAAACAGAAACATCTAAAGAACCAATGATGGTAAACAAAATGATAATGGCCATGGTCGAAACAATTGGGCCAATAGAGTTGTCTGCAAAAGCTGACAAGCAAATCGAAAGTGTAGCAATAGTGAGCAAGGCTAAATAAGCCACAAAAAAAGCCAAGCCATAGCGCCAAAGCACATCGGCATCTGGTAAAATGACCAAACCATCCGAATTCAATACAATTAAATCACCGGTACCAAAAAGCCAACGCCCGACAAACAAGGCTAAAAAACCCATCCAAAGCACCAAAATAAAAGTGTAAGTAGCTGCGGCAACTAACTTGGACAACACCACTTGTGTGCGGGTAATGGGTTTAGTTAATAGCATTCTTAGCGTTCCCATGGCGGCCTCGCCAGAAAGTAAGTCACCGGTTACAAGCGCCACCAGCAAGGGAATATGAACAATGAGCATTTGCAAAACAATAAATGCAATTAAATTGCCATTGAGGATGTGCCCGTTAAAAGATAGCGTCTGCTCAAAAGAAGCGGTTACAAAGGAGATATACATCTTGCCATCGGCTTTCATGGCAAATAGAATAATGCCAATGAGCAACGTGAGCGCGGCAATCCCAATGTAACTTCTAGGTTTGGCGAGGATCTTGATGAATTCGTTGGTGATGTTTTTTCTCAGCATCAGGATTGGGTCATTTGAATGAAAAAATCTTCGAGTTTTCTTTTTGGCTCAAGGGCCATGATCTGAAAGTCTGCCGCCACAAGCCCAGCATTTAAGCCCGGAATCAAGTGCTTTTCAATAGTTAATTCTAAAGTTTTAGGGCTTTCGATTTTAAGTTTTATTTCAGGATATAGATTGGCTATGAAAGCGGCGGCTGCTTGTGCGTTTTCAGCAAGCTCAATATGCAAGGTTGTTTCTTGCTCATTCATGAGTTCAGCAACCTGCCCTTCAATGACGCATTCACCCCGATTGATAATGACCATGCGGTTGGCCAATAATTCAATTTCGGATAATTGATGCGAAGAAAGAATGACCGTTTTTTGCTGCTCGTTTTTCAGCCTTAAAATGAGTTCCCTTACCTCAATGATTCCTTGCGGATCAAGACCGGTTGTAGGTTCATCTAAAATGATGAGTTCGGGCTGATGCAAAAGTGTTTGTGCAATGCCAAGTCTTTGCTTCATGCCGTGAGAAAAACCTGCTACTTTGTCTTTTTCGCGACCTGCGAGCCCTACAAATTCGAGTTGTTCGTACAGTTGTTTTTCTGTGACTGTTACCCCCGAAATACGTGCAAAAATTTCTAAATTCTTGAGCGCGCTGAGGTATTTATAGAAATCGGGTTTTTCAACGATGCTCCCTACTCTAGTGAGTATCGCGGAGCGCTCTTTTTTGAGGTCTTTACCAAAAATTTGAATTTGCCCCGCATCGGGTTTGATCAAGGAAAGCATACAACGCATCGTTGTACTCTTGCCAGCACCATTTGGACCTAAGAAACCAAAGATGTCGCCTTTCTGAACAGTAAAGCTGACGTCTTTGACGGCCTGAAAAGAACCAAAAGATTTTTGAAGGTGCGCAACACTTAAAATAGGTTCGTTTTGCATATAAGTAATATTACGTTTAATCAGGGACTAAACAAAAATATTGTTTGGATAAACTAACCCGGTATCTAAAGTTACTTAAATATCGCTTCGACCTTAGCAAAGCGGTACGCAAAGATTTGCTCTAGTTTAGGTTTTACTAACCACGGATGCACCAAACGACCCAATATTCCTAATGGTAGTACGTAAGTCACAATGTCTGTCATTTCAACGCCGCCATTGACCGCTTTGAAATGATGTTCGTGGTGCCAAATCTTGTAGGGGCCAACACGCTGTTCATCGACGAAAAAATGCAATTCTTTGACTGTTTTGATTTCCGTAACCCAATTCATGGGTATACCAGCCAAAGGCTTGACAGTATATGCAATCATGAGCCCTTCGTACATTTTTTCAGGCACTTCAGATTTGACAATAAAGCCCATAGAGGGCGGCGTAATTTCCTTTAAATTCAGTGGAGAGGAAAAATAATCCCAACAGGTCTGTAGATCTGCCGGAATAAACTGAGTTCTTTTGAGTTGATACATACTTCCCTAACAAGCAAGGTTCGTTTAAGTTCAATAAAAAAGCCCGTTTTTGACGGGCTCTTATCTTTTTTTTGCGGTGCTTGTTCAAACACGCAAACGCATATGGATGGATTAATTCAGAGATTCGATAACCATAGCTGAGGCACCACCACCACCGTTACAAATTGCTGCGGCGCCAAGTTTAGCGTTGTTTTGCTTCAAAACGTGTAAAAGCGTAACAATGACGCGTGAACCTGAATTCCCTAGCGGATGCCCAAGTGCAACTGCGCCACCATTGACATCTACTTTTGCTGGGTCAAGACCTAAAATTTTCATGTTCGCTAAGCCCACTACTGAAAATGCCTGATTGAGTTCCCAGTAATCAATATTGGCAATGCTTAAGTTGGCCTTTTCTAGTGCTTTTGGAACTGCTAAAGATGGAGCCGTGGTAAACCACTCTGGTTCATGAGCCGCATCTGCATAACTTACAATTTTTGCCAACGGCTTAAGGCCGTATTTTGCCACCGCCTCTTCAGAAGCCAAGATCAAGGCAGATGCGCCGTCATTAAGCGTAGATGCATTGGCAGCTGTAATGGTTCCGTCTTTATCAAAAGCTGGTCTGAGGCCAGGGATTTTATCTAAAAATACATTTTTGTATTCTTCATCTTCGGTAACTACAATCGGGTCTCCTTTTCTTTGAGGAACGCTTACGCCCACTACCTCGTCATTGAAACGACCTTCTTGCCATGCAGCAGCAGCACGCTTGTATGAATTAATGGCAAATTCATCTTGTTGCTCTCTGGTGATTTCATATTTAGTAGCACACAGTTCTGCACAATTACCCATTGGTACTTTACTATAAACGTCTAGCAAACCATCTTTGGTGATGCCATCGAGCATGGTAATGTTTCCGAATTTCGTGCCATTTCTGCCATCAATATAATGCGGAGTTTGAGACATGTTCTCCATACCTCCAACCACAACGATATGATTATCACCGGCCAAAATGGATTGCGCACCAAGCATGATTGCTTTCATTCCTGAAGCACAAACTTTATTAACGGTTGTACACGGCACTGAATTTGGCAAACCTGCACCAAGAGCTGCTTGTCTTGCCGGAGCCTGACCAACACCTGCTTGAAGTACATTTCCCATGAAAACTTCATTGACTAAGCTTGGGTCTAGACTTGCTTTTTCAAGCGCGCCTTTGATGGCTGTTGCACCCAACTGTGTTGCAGGAACACTAGATAAGCCTCCTAAAAATGCACCAATTGGCGTTCTGACTGCCGATACGATATAAACTGTTTTTGACATGTTGATTGTTTTTGAGCCACGAATTTACGTAAAAATGTATGTATTTTTGGGGCATGCATCTGCTTTCCACATTTTCTATTTGGTGGTCCTTCCCAATTATTGCGCTGTCAATCCTTATCAGTTGGCGTTTTTATCAGCAAGAAACTTGGCTAGAGAAAAAAGCAAAATCTTTAAAGTTGCTGCTGATTGGACTACGCGCAGCTGTATTTTCAATCATCGGAATACTTTTACTTGGGCTCACCCTCGAGCTGTTGCAGTTCAAATCTGAATTACCCATCGTTGTTTCGCTCATCGACCATTCTTCTTCGATGCTCAATGATGAAGATCCTAAAGCCTTGCAGCAGAACATTGCTAATTACAAGCAAGCACTTAACGAAAAATTCAAGGATGGCTATCGCCTAGACACTTACTATTTTGGTTCCGATTTACAAACGCAATCCAAAGGCTTCCTGGATCAAAAGACCAACATGGAAATGGCTTTTGAAGCCTTGAGCACCAAGTATTTCAATCAGAATTTAGGCGCGGTGGTGCTCATTTCTGACGGAAACTACAACGTGGGGGCTCACCCATCGTATCAAGCGGAGCACCTTCCCCTCACCCCTATTTACAGTCTTGCTGTCGGAGACACCACACTAAAAAAAGATCAACTCATCAAGCATATCGCATACAATGATTTGACTTTTCTAAACAACGAATTTCCACTAGAAATAGATATTGAAGCCTACCGCTTGGCCGGGAAAACGGCTTTATTGAGCGTCTATGAAGATGGACAAAAAATTCACGAGCAGCGCATTCAACATGCAGGCAAATTTCAATCTTCGCAAACCATTACCTTTCAACACAAAGCCAAAAAGGCAGGCGTTCGGGAATACCGTTTTCAACTGAGTGCCTTACCCGGCGAGTTTACGCTTCGAAATAATGCAAAGACTATTTACATTGAAGTTACTGACAGCCGCTCAAAAATACTCATGCTTTCCCATGCGCCACACCCAGATATGGCGGCTATCACACAAGCACTTAAAGGCAATGAAAATTACGAACTGGTCCATCAAACACCAGCAAAAGCTAAAGGTGAAATTAAAAAATATGACCTCGTCATTTGGCACGAACCTTCCAATGGCTTTGATGCCAATTTGCTCAATGAAATCAAAACCAACAAAGTAGCCACCTGGTATATTTTAGGCAGCCAAGCTGAAATGGCCAGCGTCAAGCAATTACCACTGGGGCTTAATTTGCAATTACGCCAACAACTTGAGGAGGTCCAGACCTATGCGCAAGATGGTTTTTCTTTGTTTGAACCCGAGCAACAATGGCTGAGCCTACTTGAGCAGTTCCCGCCATTACAAAGACGATTCGGAGAAAGCACCACGCTGGGCGCTACCCAAACGCTACTGAAACAACGCATTGGCCCCATTCAGAAAAAAGACCCGCTCCTCACCTTTTCTGATTTCAATCAACAGCGCAGCGCTTGTTTGTTGGGAGAAGGTATTTGGCGCTGGAAATTACAGGCCTATCAAAAAACACAAAGACACGACGCTTTTCAGTCTTTTATTGGTCAAATCTGTTCTTATCTTTTAGTTAAAAAAGAAGGCATGGGCTTGCGTGTACAAGCTCCCGTAAGACTAGACTCCGAACAAGACTTCGTGCTCAATGCGAGTTTTTATAACGCTTCTTTACAAGCGATCACCACGCCACAACTCAAATGGGAACTCCGCGATGAAAAAGGTAAAATCCGCAAAGGCGAATTACAAGCCAAAGGATCTTATTATCAGTACAAAATAGGTCAACTCAAACCCGGACGCTACAACTGGGCGGTTCGCACTACCGTCAATGGGAAAACTTATGTAAAAACTGGAAAATTAATCGTTGAAGCCATCCAGCTCGAACAACAAGAATCAGCAGCACGACATGCAACACTCAAGCAACTCGCCAGTCAGAGTGGCGGTGCTGTATTTGCACTTCGAGATTACCAAAGTCTGCTTAAGCAACTGCAAACCAATGAAGATCTAGTAGCCGTCAGATCAGAAATTCATCAGTTTGACGAACTCAATGACCTCATTTGGATTTGCCTTGTCCTTATAAGCCTACTTGCCATAGAATGGTTTTTAAGAAGGTATCAAGGTACTTACTAAGTAAATCGACATTGCTTTATCAGATTCAAAAAAGACAAAGACCAAATCCAAAGCATGAACATTATTTTTGAGACACTCGATTTTCAGGATTTTACACCCCAACAACTCTATGCCTACTTGCAACTGAGAAGCGAAGTTTTTGTAGTAGAGCAAAATTGTGTGTATCAAGATCTAGACGGCATTGATGAATTTTCAAAACACGTCTTGGTTTACCAAGAAGAACAATTGATCGCTTGTGCACGCATTGTTCCAGCCAGTGTTTTATACGATATTATTTCAATTGGAAGGGTCATTGTGGCGCCAAGTCATCGCGGTAAATCATTAGGTCATCAACTCATGACCTATTGCCTTGAGCAAATTGAGAATCTGTTTAACTCGGACAAAATTGTACTCTCGGCACAAGCCCACCTGCAAGGATTCTATGCGCAACATGGGTTCAATGCTATTGGAGAACGATATCTTGAAGATGGCATACCTCATATCAAGATGCTCAAAGAAAAGTGATTCATTTAAAGACGAATCAGAATTTTCGAATCGCTTTTTTAAGTCTTATCTTTGTGTCAGATTTTAAATTCTAGGATTTAGTTTGTTCCGATTTGTGTCGATTTCATGCTACTCCTCATTTAGTTTAGAAACCTGATATTTTAATTAATTCATTATAAAATGAAGCATTCTTTCGTAATCCTTGGCATCGCAGGCCTTTTACTTCAGGCTTGTGCCGGAACCAAAAATGAAAACAAAACAAGTGCTAATAGCTACCAAACCATTGATGTAACGGCTTTAGACAGAACGATCAAGCCTGCAGATGACTTTTTCACCTTTGCGAATGGAACTTGGGTGGCCAAAACAGAAATTCCTGCGAGTGAATCGCGTTGGGGTAGCTTCAATGAGCTCGAGCAGCAAAACAACATCAAATTGAAAGCAATTTTGAATGAGGCAGTTGCTAATCCTGGTGCCAAAGGATCTCAAAACCAATTGTTGGGTGCTTACTTCAAGTCTTTTACCGACATGCAAAAGCGCGATCAGTTAGGCATTGCACCTATAAAAGAAGACCTTCAAAAAATTGAAAACCTTCAAAATACAGCTCAAATCCAAGGCTTGTTGTCAAGTTTTCATAAAGATGGCATCGGAACACTTTTTGGCTATGGCATTGGTCAAGATCTAAAAAATGTCAATATCAATGTTGCCTACATGGGTCAAGGTGGGATTGGTCTTCCAAACCGCGACTACTACTTTGATGAAAAATACCAAAGTGTTTTAACAGCCTATGAGCAACATATCTCCAAATGTTTTGGGCTCGCTGGCCTCAGCACTGACCCGCAAATTGCCATTCAAATTTTAGCACTTGAAAAAGCGCTTGCAGGTGCAATGCTCAGACCTTCAGAAATGCGTGAGCCTGAAAAAACCTACAACAAACTATCTTTGAATGAAGTTGCAAAAAGTCTGGGTAGCAATGTCAATTTTGAAGCTTATCTGAAGGCAATGGGTGCGACACTTCCTGATTCAATTATTGTCAGCAACCCAGTATTTAATAGAAAAGTTAACGAGCTCCTGCAATCAGTAGATCTTAAAACCTGGAAAAATTATTTCAGTTGGTGTCTGATCAACCATTATGCTGGGCATTTGAACAGCGCTTTAGTTCAGGCAAATTTTGACTTCTATGAAGGCGTACTTTCAGGAAAAAAAGAACAGCAACCTATTGACGAACAAGCGATTGAAGCCATTACCAATTTAGAAATTGGCGAATTACTCGGTAAAGCTTTCGTCGATAAGCACTTTTCAAAAGCGGCACAGGACCGCGTCAACGAGATGGTGGACAACTTATTGATTGTATACCGTGAGCGCATCGAGCAATTAGATTGGATGACAGATGTTACCAAGCAGGAAGCCTTGAAAAAACTCAACGCGATCGGAAGAAAACTAGGCTATCCATCTAAATGGGAGGACTACTCAATGCTCAACTTTGATGCCGCGCAGTATGTCATGAATGTGAAAGAAATGGCCCGTTACAGCGTTCAAAAGAATTTTTCTGAACTAGGAAAACCAGTGGACAAAGACAAATGGGGCATGCCAGCTCATATGGTCAATGCTTACTACCATCCTTTGCTCAATGAAATTGCTTTCCCGGCTGGTATCATGCAAGCGCCATTCTTCGATGAAAAAGCAGAAGACGCCGTTAATTATGGCCGCATCGGGATGGTCATTGGCCACGAATTTACACATGGCTTTGATGACATGGGTAGTAAATTTGCTGCAGACGGTTCTTTCACCAACTGGTGGACCGAAGAAGACCGTCAGTCTTTTGAAGAAAAAACGAAATTATTGGGTGCTACTTTTGCTGGCTTCTGCCCAATGGACAACCACTGTGTCAACCCAGATTTAACCATGGGTGAAAACATTGCCGACCTAGGTGGTTTAACCATGGCATTTTACGCATATAAAAGAACTGACGAATACAAAAAACAAGAACTTCGCGAGGGCTTCACACCTGAGCAGCGTTTCTTTATTGCTTATGCGCAGCTTTGGAAAATTAAGTACACGGAGGCCGAAATGAAAAAGCGTTTGGCTACAGACCCGCATTCACCAGGAATGTACAGAGTAAACGGCCCACTAAAAAACTGCCCTGAGTTTTTTGAAGCCTTCCAAATTGAAGAAGGACGCGAAATGAGAAACGACGTTAAGCGAGTGGCTCGAATTTGGTAAGCAATTCGGCTTGTGACAACTGTTGTTGCAAGCCGCTTTCCATATCTTTTAGGGTGAGTTTACCTTGTTGCCTTTCCTCTTCCCCAACCAAAATGACATAACGGGCCTTGCGATCATTGGCATACTTGAGTTGTTTTTGAAGCTTAGCTGCGCTCGGATATAATTCAGCAGCGACACCCAAGGCGCGCAGTTTTTTCAAAAGTTGGAGGTGCGCTAACTCAGTTTCAGGTTCAAAATTAGCAATTAAAATATCTAAGGATTTTTCGAGATCAGCTGGGAACAATTGCAGCTCTGTCAGGACATCATAAATGCGGTCTGCACCAAAAGAAATACCCACTCCTGATAAGTTTTTGAGGCCGAAAAGCGCGGTGAGGTCATCGTAGCGCCCACCACCGCAAATACTACCCATCTTGACACCTTGTGCTTTGACTTCGAAAATAGCACCCGTGTAATAATTCAAACCGCGAGCTAGGGTAACATCAAAATTAAGCGAGCCTTTTTCTAGGCCAAGTTGCGCTATTCTATCCAATACATATTGCAGTTCATCGAGACCTTTGAGGCCAATTTCACTTGAGGCCAAGAAAGTTCTTAGATGTTTTATTTTTTCTTGATTGCTTCCTGTTAATTCAAAAAGCGGCTGAATTTTTTGAAGCGTGAGGTCCGAAAAGCCTTTTTCTTTCAATTCTTTGAAAACACCCTCCTCACCTATTTTGTCCAATTTATCAATGGCCACTGTGAGCTCAACAATTTGCTGAGCAACATCACATACTTCGGCAATACCCGTTAATATTTTTCTGTTGTTGATTTGGATGTCGAAGCCAGGTAAACGCAGGGCAGTGAGTACTTCGTCAAAAATTTGAATGAACTCAACTTCATGCAATAAGGAATCAGAACCGACGACATCGGCATCGCACTGAAAAAACTCTTGATAACGACCATGCTGCGGACGATCTGCTCGCCAAACCGGCTGAATTTGATAGCGCTTGAAAGGGAATTGCAATTCGTTTTGGTGCTGTACTACAAAGCGTGCAAACGGCACAGTGAGGTCGTAGCGCAGTGCCTTTTCGGCTAATGAATTGGCAAAACGTGGGAGATTATCTTGTGCCAATGCCTCGAGGTCTGCTTTGCGTATTTTTTCGCCGGAATTCAAGATTCTGAAGATCAAACGGTCCCCTTCTTCGCCATATTTGCCTAAAAGTGTACTTGAAAGTTCAAAACTTGGCGTTTCAATAGGTGCAAAACCATAGCGCTTGAAAACCGTTTTGATGGTATCAAAAAGATACGTTCTTTTAGCGACTTCTGAAGGTAAAAAATCTCGAGTTCCTTTAGGGATTGCAGGTTTTTGTGCCATTTTAAAGTGTGGTATTTTTAAGAAAGAGTTCAAGTAAAATGCCATCGGCAAGGCCTATTTTTGGCACGACGATTTGATCTTGCTCGAGTGCAGCAAGAGCTGCGATATATATTTCTAAGGCCGGAACAATGACGTCTGCACGATCTGCTTTCAGTTGAAACTGTTCGATGCGTTGGTCTATAGAAAGCGAGGCCAATTGAGTATGCAATTGGAGCAAGTCTTTTCTTGAAATTTTATCTTTTTTGTTAGGTAACATTTTGAGTGCACGGTTGATATTGCCTCCGGTTCCGAAAACGAGGTGCGGCTCATTGACCTTTGCATGGGTTTGAATCCAGGTAGTGAAATCAGACCATATATTTGAATCAATTTTTTGGTTAAGTATGCGCAATGTTCCGAGCTCAAAAGATTTGGACGCACGCCTTTGACCATCTTCAAAAACACTGATTTCTGTACTCCCCCCACCGACATCAACAACAATGTATTGGGTCTTTTGACCAAGATGCAGTAGTTCAAAAGCCGAAAAAATAAGTTTGGCTTCTTCTTCACCTGAGATGACCTCAATTTGCAGACCTGTGGCCTGGAAAATTTCTTTGGCTACTTTTTTATTGTTGGATGCCTCGCGCATCGCAGAAGTAGCTACCGCTCTGAGCTCTGTGACTTGATGAGCGCTAGCAAGCAACTGAAAAGCTTGCATGGTCTGAATGAATTGCTTGAGTTTTGTAGCCCCAATTTTTCCTTTACCAAAGACGTCAGCTCCCAAACGTAAAGGACTTCTATAATAGCCGAGTTTTTGTATTTGCAAGCCCGACTCATTGACCAACACCTCACCTATCAAAAGACGCGCTGCATTTGTGCCGATATCGATTGCTGCAAATTTCATAGGACAAAATTAAAACAATGAGACTTGCATAGCCTGAAAATATTCATTTTATTTGTTGTGCGCTCATGAAAATTACCCAACAACATCTTTTCAGTACTAAAATTACACCAGAGACAGGTCGACTCTTAATAGCCGAACCTTTTCTCAATGAGCTGTATTTTCAGCGTGCGGTTATTTTATTAGTACACCACGACAACGATGAAAGTATGGGGCTTGTACTGAACCATCCTTCGGAGACACATACACACGAAATTCTCAATGACTTTGATTTTTCCCTGCGTATTTATCATGGTGGCCCGGTTGATACACAAAGTTTATTTTACCTCCACAACTTTTCAGCGCTGAGCGAGGCCAAACAACTCACTGAAAACTTATTTTTTGGCGGCAACTGGGATGAACTGTTAGTAGCCATGAAAAAAGAAAAGCACCCTGAACGCCGCGTCCGATTCTTTTCTGGCTATGCCGGCTGGGGAGCACAACAACTACTTGACGAAATGTCTGAACACGCTTGGGTCTGCATTTCAAAATACGATGACGCGACGATTTTGAGTAAGCCCAGTGATACCTTGTGGCACGATTCTTTAACGAGTCAAGGGCCAGAATTGGCTACTTTTGCGCATTTCCCACTGAATATCAGTGACAATTAAGTGTTTTTACCTTGTGATTTCGAGATTTATTGCTAATTTTGCGCCTCCGTATGGAACGGCGTGCCCATTCTGCGCCTATTATTTTTGTTAAACAGCTTTTTAATCGATGGGGATTAAAAATACAAATTTGAAAGCCACATGGCAAAGAACATTGAAAAGCAGGGAACTGCAGATTTTGATTGGGAAGCGCTCCAATTGGACGGTTACAATCAGGTAGAACGCTCTGAACTCGGAGATCGCTACGAAAAAACCCTTACTTCTATCAACGAAAAAGAAGTAATCCAAGGGACAGTTGCAATGCTCAACAAAAAAGAAGTAATCATCAACATTGGTTACAAATCTGAAGGAGTTGTTGCTGCTAACGAATTTCGTTACAACCCAGATTTAAAAGTTGGAGATGTAGTTGACGTTTACGTTGATTGCTTAGAAGACAAAACTGGACAACTTATCGTTTCTCACCGCACAGCGCGTATGCACAGTGCTTGGATTCGCGTTAATGACGTTCTACGTACAGGCGAAATCATTACTGGTTACGTGAAGTGTCGCACTAAAGGTGGTTTGATTGTCGATGTATTCGGAATTGAAGCATTCTTACCAGGTTCACAAATTGATGTGAAGCCTATCCGCGACTACGATATCTATGTTGGTAAAAACATGGAGTTCAAAGTTGTTAAAATCAACGAAGAATTCAGAAACGTTGTCGTTTCACACAAAGCCCTTATCGAAGCTGAACTCGAAGAACAGAAAAAACAAATCATTTCTGGTCTTGAAAAAGGACAGGTTCTTGAAGGTATCGTTAAAAACATCACTTCTTACGGTGTATTCATCGACCTCGGTGGTGTTGACGGACTCATCCACATCACAGACCTTTCTTGGGGCCGCGTAACGCACCCAGAAGAAATGTTAGAATTAGATCAAAAAATCAATGTGGTTATCCTCGACTTCGATGACGACAAAAAACGCATTGCTTTAGGCTTGAAACAACTTCAACCACATCCATGGGATTCACTTGACACAAACCTACAAGTTGGTGACAAAGTAACCGGAAAAGTTGTTGTTATGGCTGACTACGGTGCATTCATCGAAATCGCAGCTGGCGTTGAAGGTCTTATCCACGTTTCAGAAATGAGCTGGTCACAGCACTTGCGTTCTGCTCAAGATTTCTTGAAAATCGGAGACAGCGTTGAAGCAGTTGTGCTTACCCTTGACCGCGAAGAGCGAAAAATGTCTTTGGGTATCAAACAATTGATGCCAGATCCATGGAACGATATCGAAATCAAATATGCAGTAGGTACACGTCATTCTGCTAAAGTTCGCAACTTCACTAACTTCGGTGTATTTGTTGAATTAGAAGAAGGTGTTGACGGCTTAATCCACATTTCTGACCTTTCTTGGCAGAAAAAAATCAAGCACCCATCTGAATTCTGTAAAGTTGGAGACGCGATGGAAGTACTCGTACTTGAAATCGACCGCGACAACCGTCGTATTTCTTTAGGCCACAAACAACTTGAAGAAAACCCTTGGGATGTATTTGAAAACACATTTGCTGAAGGATCAGTTCATAGCGGTACAATCATCGATATGAAAGATAAGTCAGGAATTGTTGCACTTCCTTACGGTGTAGAGGGTATTTGCCCATCTAAGCACCTTAGAAAAGAAGACGGTTCAAACGCTAAAGTTGAAGAGACACTTGATTTCAAAGTAATCGAATTCAACAAAGACGCGAAGAAAATCGTTCTTTCTCATACACGTTTATTTGAAGAAGGTGAAGACAAACCGACAACTACTTCAAAAAGCGGTAAAAAAGGTGGCGCTGGAAGCAACACTGACCAAGCAGTAAAAGCAATCAACCAAAACTCAGAGAAATCAACTCTTGGTGACCTTGATGCACTTGCTGAATTGAAAGAAAAAATGGAGCGCGGCGAATAAGCCAAGCTTTTCAAACAAATCAAAGGGGGTTTCGGCCCCCTTTTTTATTTCGTCTAAAATTTATAACTAACTTTAGGGCGTAAAATGGGAACAAGTCAAATTTCGGCTACAGTCAAAGATATTTTTGCCGCTTACCTCGAGCAAAATGGTCATCGGAAAACACCCGAACGCTTTGCCATACTTGCAGAAATTTATGAATACGAAGGACATTTTGATGTAGAATCTCTTTATATCAAAATGAAGAATCACAACTACCGTGTTTCAAGAGCAACGCTCTACAATACCATCGAATTATTATTGGCTTGTAATTTAGTGCGCAAACACCAATTTGGTAAAAATATCGCGCAATTTGAGAAAGCCCATGCATCCAAACAACACGACCACCTGATCCTTACAGACACCGGTGAAGTGATTGAATTTTGCGATCCAAGAATTCAACAAATCAAAGCCACAATAGAAGAACTTTTCCAAGTAGATGTGCAGCATCATTCTCTCTATTTCTATGGCACTCAAAAAAAATAGTTCGCATATGGAAGTCAGTTTAAGCACACATGGCAATCTTTGTCTATTCAAACTTGAAGGTCGTTTCTTTACGGAAAGTGACCGTGAATTGGCTATTGAAAAACTAGACGAAATTACTAACTGGAACTTAGTGATTGACTTATCAAACTTAGAGTACATCAATTCAACGGGCATTGCCTTCTTGGTAAAAACCTTGACACGCGCACGCTTGAATCTTGGCGAAACCGTACTCTACAGACCTAACGAACAACTCAACAAGATCTTTGAACTAACAAGGATGCAACACATTTTCGCCATTTATCAAGATTTAGAATCAATTAAAAAGTTTTTTGAACAAACACAATCATGAAGGTAGACGTATTATTAGGCTTACAGTGGGGAGACGAAGGAAAAGGTAAAATAGTAGATGTACTCACACCTTCTTACGATATCATCGCTAGATTTCAAGGCGGACCAAACGCTGGTCACACCCTAGAATTTGAAGGTATCAAACACGTATTGCACACCATTCCATCTGGAATTTTCCACAAGGATGTCATCAATTTGGTAGGTAATGGCGTCGTGATCGACCCTGTTGTGTTTAGTGCTGAACTCGATAAATTAAAACCATTTAACATCGATTTCAAAACAAGACTTTTGCTTTCAAAAAAAGCGCATTTAATTTTACCAACACACAAGCTGCTCGACGCTGCTTCTGAGCAAGCCAAGGGCAAAGATAAAATTGGCTCAACGCTAAAAGGTATTGGCCCAACCTACATGGACAAAACAGGTCGTAATGGCTTGCGTGTAGGCGATATCCACTCGCCTAACTTCAAAGAAAAATACGCTGCGCTCGTTGAAAAACACGTTGGCATCCTCAAGCACCACAATGACTTCACCTATGACCTCACAAGTCTTGAAAAACCATGGTTTGAAGCCATTGAGTTACTCAAAGACCTCACAGCCGTAGATTCTGAGCATTATTTAAACACTGCCCTTCTGAGTGGCAAAAAGGTATTGGCTGAAGGCGCGCAAGGCACCATGCTAGATATCGATTTTGGCACCTACCCTTTTGTGACTTCATCTAACACAGTTACTGCAGGTACTTGTACGGGCCTCGGTATTGCGCCAACTAAAATTGGTTCGGTTATCGGCATCTTCAAAGCCTACTGTACACGTGTGGGTAGTGGCCCCTTTCCTACCGAGCTCAATGACGAAGTCGGAGAACTCATCCGCCAAGAAGGCCGTGAATTTGGTGCTACAACTGGGCGTCCACGCCGTTGCGGCTGGCTTGACCTCGTTCAATTGCGCTATGCCATCATGATCAATGGCGTTACAGAACTTTCCATGATGAAAAGTGACGTACTCAGCATCTTTGAACACATCAACGTTTGTACACACTATTTGATTAACGGAGAAAAAGTAACTGACTTTCCTTTTGACGTCACCGATCTTCACATAGAACCAGTCTATGAAAAATTAGCAGGCTGGAACTGTGACCTCACTGAACTCGAATCATTTAACGATGCACCTCAGGAACTCAAAGATTACGTGACTTACCTAGAAGCGCAATTAAACGTTCCAATTCGCGTTATCTCTGTCGGTCCGGACCGCAAACAGACACTTCAAAACTAAAAATGACCAAACTTCCTCAAATGCGTTTTGCAATCTTCATGATGGCAATAGTATGTTGGGGAACTTTGTTTGGACAGGGCACACTCCAACTGCTACCCGGCACCGAGAAAGTTTACGCCATTCAAAATGGCATACACCGCTTGGTCGGAACAGTAAGTTTTACCTATCAGGGCAATACGATGTACTGCGATTCTGCCCACTACAACGAGGGTGGAAAAGAAGTGCGAGCCTACGGCAATGTCCACATTCAAAAAAGTGGCATCAATCTTTATGCTGATTCAATTTACTACGCCGAAAAACAGAAATATGCCAAGCTTTGGGGTCATGTAAAAGCCCGAGACAACGCATATAAAATGAGTGCCGATTCTATGGACTACGATGCCAAACGCGGCAGGGCCATTTTTCGAAGTTCTGGTAAAATTGAATCCATCCTATCAGATGAATCCATTGTTTGCCAACGCGGGTATTTCTATCCTGGTAATGGCTCTTTTTTCTTCAGCGGAAAAGTTCATTATAAAAAAGGCCAACTCGATGTCAAGGCAGATACCTTACAATTTGCCTATGAGCAGCAAAAGCTCTATTTTCTTGGTAATGCCCAACTGCGCAACGATACTGTTCAAATTTATTGTCAAAAAGGCTGGTTTCATGTGCAAGATGAATATGGCAAACTCTACAAACAAGCAGAGGTCTTTCACCAACAACATCTCATAAAGGGAGACACTTTATTTTTCAATACCAAGAAGAATGATTACGAAGCCTTTGGAAACGTCTTTTACAAAGACACCAAAGAAAATTTTGCCTTAATGGGTCAACATGCGTTACTTTCTGACACCGACCACAAAGGATTCATGACCGGATCAGTGCTCGGTTTTAAACTCCTGGAGCAGGACACACTCTACTGGACAGCAGACACCTTATATTTATCAAAAGATAGTTTAAATAATAACAAATATATTATTGCTAATCAGGATTTTAAATTCATTAATAAGAATTTACAAGGCCGTTCAGATTATGGGCAATTTGATCTAAAAACGCAAGAACTCTTGCTCGAAGAGCAGCCCATCCTATGGACAAACACCGCTGAGCTCAAAGCCCAACAAGCGCACATTTTCCTAAAAGACAGCAGTCTTCAAAAAATTCAACTCACCGATAAGGCAAGCATCTTAATGGAGCTCGAAACCGATAGTTTATACAATCAGTTAGCAGCCAGAGAGCTCAATGCCTACTTCGACAGCACAGGTCAATTGAATTTCGTAGAAGCACTTGGGCAAGCCTGGACCATTTTCTATCCGGAAACTCAAAAGCAACTCAATGACAGCACCTTGCAAATTCAGCGCGAAGGATTAAATAGGTTGTACTCAGAATATTTGGAAATCAATATTGCGGGTAAAGAAATAGTCGGGATCACCTATTTTGAGCAACCAGAAGGGATTTTCTTCCCAATGGATCAAATAGATCAAAAAGAAAGATGGATCAAGAATTTTTCATGGAATCCAAATTTGCGACCGCTGAAGGTATCAGATCTTCGTTAGCTCAGTTCTTCGTTGTCCACTGCAGCATCCCAGCGCGTCACGCTCTTAACCCCTTCCACTTCTTCAAACTTACGGGTCAGTTGCTCGAGTTGGGCAGTGTCGTAAACTAGTACCTTGATGCGCCCTTCAAAAACACCATCGTTGGTTTCAAAAGAAATACTCTTCATGTTGATGTTGTTCTGACGGGAGATGATTTCAGTAAGGCGGTTTACCAAACCTAACTGATCAATACCGATAATACGGATGGCCGCTACGCGTTCAACAAGTGCACTACTTTGCCAGGTAGCCTTTAAGCAACGGTATGCCAGCTTAGATAGCAAATGCATCGCATTCGGGCAATTGAAACGGTGAATTTTGATCCCACTCGAAATGGTAATGAAACCAAAAATACTATCGCCCGGAATTGGGCTACAACACTTAGCTAAGGTGTAATCAAAACCTTTGAAATCTTCACCAATGATAATGGTGTCGGTATCCGTATTGATACCCTCATGCAGCAAACTATCATCAGAACCCTTGATTTTTTTAGAACGAATTTTGCGTTCCAACACGATATAACCTTGCTGGATGTTTAGTTCCCTGAGTTGTGCAAGATCAAGCTTACCCTTGGCAACTTTGAAATATAAGGTACCTGTAGAATCTAGGTGAAAATGCCTTTCTAAAGCGCGAATATTTTCAGGATTGAAATGAATGCCAAATTGCTTGAGTTTGCGCTCAAGGATTTCTTTTCCATCAGCGATGATCACCTTACGCTCTTCATTGAGCGCCTGTTTGATGCGTTGTTTGGCCTTAGCTGAAACTACAAAGCGCACCCATTCGTCATTGGGTTTTTGCTTTTTAGAAGTCAGGATTTCAAGCTGATCTCCGTTCTGCAATTGGTAACTCAGCGGTACCAATCGATTGTTTACTTTGGCACCGATACAATGGTTACCAATTTCAGTATGGATGTCATAGGCGAAATCTAGGATGGTTGAACCTGTTGGCAAAACGCGCAATTCACCCTTTGGGGTAAATACATAAATTTCGTCATTGAAAAGATTGAGCTTGAAGTCATTGACAAAATCAATGGCGCTGGTATCTGGGTTGTCTAGTAATTCTCTGATTTCAGCAATCCAACGATCAAACTTGTTTTCGTCGGTTTTGGATTCTTTGTATTTGTAGTGTGCGGCTAGTCCATGCTCCGCGATGTCGTCCATGCGGGCACTTCTGATTTGCACTTCTACCCATCGCCCCTGTGGAGACATCACGGTGGTATGCAAAGATTCATAACCATTGGCTCTTGGCGTTGAAACCCAGTCGCGGAGCCTTTCAGGGCTAGGCTGATAAAAGTCTGTTACAACCGAATAAACACGCCAACAATCTGATTTTTCTTTGGCTGGAGGCGTATCAAGAATGATGCGCAGCGCAAAAACATCAAAAACTTCCTCAAACGGAATGTCTTTGGTTTGCATTTTACGCCAAATAGATGATATAGATTTGGTGCGCGCCTTGATTTCAAATTGGTAACCTTGTTCTTGCAAGGCTGTACGGATAGGCGCTACGAATCTTCGGATGAAACGATTTCGAACGTCTTGCGTGGATTTCAGCTTGGCCTCAATTTCTTGGTAGACATCGGCCTCGCAATATTTCATTGAAAGATCCTCGAGCTCTGACTTGATTGGGTATAAACCAAGACGGTGAGCCAAAGGAGCGTAAAGAAACTTGGTTTCAGAAGCAATTTTGAGCTGTTTCTCTGGCTTCATGCTTTGCAGCGTGCGCATGTTGTGCAAGCGATCCGCTAACTTAATGAGCACCACCCTGAAATCGTCAGAAATGGTGAGTATCATTTTTCTAAAATTCTCCGCCTGAATGGAGGTGTTCTCATCGAAGACTTCTGGTATTTTAGTGAGACCATCAATGATTTTCCTTACCGTAGATCCAAATAGATCTTCGATATCTTGCAGTGTTATATGCGTATCTTCAACAGTGTCGTGTAGCAGCGCACAAACAATAGCTGTAGGTTCAAGGCCCATTTCCTCGGCACAAATTCGGGCCACAGAAATCGGATGATAAATGTAAGGTTCGCCCGATTTGCGGCGCATGTCTTTGTGCGCATCAAGTGCGATATCAAAAGCCTTGCGGATGAGTTTGGTTTCTTCCCGACTTCTGTCTTTGGTTGCTCGTAGTAAGCCTTTGAACGCATTGAGAATTTCTATGCGTTCTTGTTCTAGGTCAATATGTCCGGAACCGTCGTAGCGCATTAGTTACTTGGCAACAATTGGGTGCGTACCTCTCCGAAGCCGATTTTTACGCCTTCGTTTTGACAGAAACCGCGCATAATTACGGTATCGTGGTCTTGAATGAAACGGCGCTCAGAACCATCGGGCATAGCGATTGGTTTGGTACCTTTCCAAGCGAGCTCTAGCATGGACCCGTAAGAATCTGGTGTCGGGCCAGAGATGGTACCCGATCCCATGAGGTCTCCACAGCGCACATTACAACCGTTTACGGTATGATGTGCTAGTTGCTGTGCCATATTCCAGTACATGTATTTGAAATTAGATTTCGAAACCACTTGCTCTGGGTGCTGAGGAACCTCGATGGCTACCTCTAATTGAATATCATAGGACTTCTTGCCTTCAAATTGAAGATAAGACAAGACATCTGGATGCTGTTCTGGAGTGTGAGTAGAGAATGGCACCAAGGCATCAAGGGTGACAATCCAGCAAGACATTGAGGACGCAAAATTCTTGGCTAAAAAAGGCCCTAGTGGCACGTACTCCCATTTTTGAATGTCTCTGGCTGACCAGTCGTTGAACAGGCACAAGCCAAAAATAAAGTCTTCAGCCTCTGAGGTAGAAATTTGCTGCCCTAATGGTTTGCCATCAAAGGTGATGAAGCCCATCTCGAGTTCGAAATCTATTTGTCGGGATGCTGCGTAAATTGGGTCCGCGTTGTCATCGGGTTTGATCTGCCCCTTGGGTCTGATGATGTTTTGCCCAGAAGGAATTACCGATGAAGCGCGCCCGTGATAACCCACTGGTATCCAAAGCCAGTTTGGCAATAAAGCATTAGCTGGGTCTCGGAACATGATTCCTACGTTAGTAGCATGTTCTTTTGATGAGTAAAAATCGGTGTAATCGCCAATTTGAACCGGCAAATGATTCTCGGTGGCTGCAACCGAAATCAAGGCACTATGATGAGTTGCGTTGTTCTGAAAGTCGGTGTTGTTTTGCTCTAGCAGTTCGGAAATGCGATTGCGCAAAGCGCGCACAGCAAGTTTGCCGTGCTTCATCATGGAGTTTAAGTAGGCTTGCTGAAAATCGGATTTTGCAAAAGGCAAAGCGTCAAAATAACCAAACTCAGCCATTGCGGCTAAATTCAGGACGTGATCACCAATGCGTACTGCCACAAATTTATGCTGTGGAGTAGCACTTTCACTGACAATTCCGAACGGTAAGTTTTGAATGGGAAAATCTGAATTTTGGGGAACATGAACCCAAGACTTCAGATGAACTTGATTGGCTGTGATTTCCATAAGGATCAATTAAGCGAATTAAACGTTAAAGCGGAAGTGCATGATATCACCATCTTCCACCACATATTCTTTACCTTCAACTTTAAATTTACCGGCTTCTTTGACCGCACTTTCAGACTTAAGTGTCACGTAGTCATTGAATTTCATGACTTCGGCACGAATGAATCCTTTTTCAAAATCTGAGTGGATCACACCTGCAGCTTGCGGAGCTGTCATGCCTTTGCGGATGGTCCAGGCACGTACTTCTTTAACTCCTGCCGTGAAATAGGTTTGTAGATTCAATAAATGATAAGCCTGACGAATAAGACGATTTACTCCTGGCTCTTCTAGGCCTAACTCTTCTAAAAACATCTGACGCTCGTCATAGGTTTCAAGCTCGGTGATATCGGCCTCGATTTTTGCTCCGATGACCAACACCTCTGCATTTTCTGCTGCAACGGCTTCTTTGACGCGCGTCACATGTGCATTCCCAGTTTTTACAGAAGCTTCATCCACATTACACACGTACATTACGGGCTTGGAAGTGATCAAGTTAAAAGAATGAATGATATCCATTTCTTCTTGACTGAAACCCAAACCACGGACAGACTTTCCTTGTTCTAAGCCTGCCTTGATTTGAAGCGCAAGTTCATTTTCTTTGAGCGCATCTTTGTCACCAGATTTGATAACGCGCGCTAAACTTTGAATTTTTTTCTCAATAGAATCAAGGTCTTTGAGTTGGAGCTCAATGTCGATGATTTCTTTATCACGGATGGGGTCTACACTGCCATCAACGTGAATGATGTTGCCGTCATCAAAACAACGCAAAACGTGTAAGATGGCATCTGTTTCTCGGATGTTGGCCAAAAACTGATTACCAAGACCCTCCCCTTTTGAGGCGCCTTTAACCAACCCAGCGATATCTACAATTTCCATGGTTGTAGGGACTACGCGCTCAGGATTGACAATTTCTTCGAGTTGCTCGAGACGTGGATCTGGGACTGAAATGGTACCGAGATTGGGTTCAATTGTACAAAAAGGAAAGTTTGCCGACTGCGCCTTTGCGTTAGACAAACAATTAAATAATGTGGATTTACCGACGTTTGGTAAGCCTACGATACCGCATTTTAAAGCCATTCTTATGTTTTGTTAGATCAGGTGCAAAGATAGCCAAAAGCAAGCTGTGTTTGGCGGAAATTGGTACTTTTACCCAAATTCTATACATGAAAATTCGTTTGGTACCTGGTTTGCTCTTTTGGGCCATTACTTTTTGCCACTTTGCGCAGGATAGTCTTTTTATTCGCCAAATTTATGACGAAGCCTTACTCAGGGGCGAGGCCTACGAAAACCTGAGGCAATTATGCAAACAAATTGGTCCGCGCTTGTCGGGTTCTGCTGAAGCTGAAATGGCGGTCAATTGGAGCTATGAAAAAATGAACGCGTACCATTTTGACCGTGTCACCAAACAAGCCATTACGGTTCCACATTGGGAACGCGGCACCAAAGAAAGTGCTTGGTTCAAAGTGGTCAATTCATATACGAGCACACAAAAACTGCACCTATTAGCCTTGGGGGGCTCCATCGGAACCAACGGCCTACTCGAGGCCGAAGTTGTTGAATTCAAGACCCTCGACGCTTTGAAAAATGCCAAACCCAAAGAGGTTGCTGGCAAAATCGTCTTCTTGAATCAAAAGATGGATGCAGCCCAAATCCAGACATTTAAGGCTTATGGGGCTTGTTATGCCATCAGAGGAAATGGTGCAGTTGAAGCGGGCAAGCTCGGAGCCAAAGCAGTGGTCATTCGCTCTTTAGGTTTACCGATTGATCAGCACCCGCATACAGGCTCGATGCATTACGAGAAAGAGGTTCCAAAAATTCCGGCAGCAGCCCTTTCCACACAAGATGCCGATGCGTTGTCTGAAGCACTTACCAAAGGAAAAGTTCAATTTTATTTAGAAATGGATTGCCGTGATTTCCCTGATGCGCCGTCATTTAATGTCATGGCCGAAATCAAGGGCAGTCAAAACCCTGAACAAATCATCACAATTGGTGGCCACCTTGATTCTTGGGATACCGGCGAAGGTGCACATGACGACGGAGCAGGCGTCATCCATTGCTTAGAGGCACTTCGTATTTTATATACGTTGGGCTACAAACCCAAGCACACCATTCGGGTCGTGTTTTTCATGAATGAAGAAAATGGCAACCAAGGCGGTCAGCAATATGCCAAATGGTGTGTAGCCAATGGCGAGCAGCACATCGCCGCATTAGAAAGCGATCGTGGCGGTTTTGCTCCTCGTGGTTTCAACCTTGACGGCCCGGATCAATACTTGAGTTTACTTCAAAGTTTTGAACCCGCACTCAAGTCCTACGACTTGCACATTTTTGAAAAAGGCTATGGTGGCGTCGATATTGGCCCGCTAAAGACAAGTTATCCTGGCATTCCACTTTTTGGCTTCGTTCCCGATTCACAGCGCTACTTTGATTACCACCATGCACCCAGCGATGTCTTTGAATCTGTCAACAAAAGAGAACTCGAACTTGGGGCAGCTGCCATTGCAAGTTTTGTTTACTTACTCGATCAAAATATCAAACCCTAATGTGCGGAATTGCTGGCTTGGTTGAAAAGAAAGCGGCAAACCTCGAGCGCGCTGTCCTAGAAGACATGAGCCTCAAAATAGCTCATCGGGGACCAGATGGCGCGGGGCTTCAAGTTTTTGAACCAGAAAAATTAGGTCTGGCACACAGACGCTTGGCCATCATTGACCTCAGTGAGGCTGCAGCCCAACCCATGAGCTTTTCAGAGCGCTATTGCATGGTATTCAACGGAGAAATCTATAATTACCTAGAAATCAAGGCTGATTTAGAAAAACAAGGTTGTCAATTTTCAACGCAGTCAGACGCAGAGGTTTTGTTACAAGCTTATGCCTATTATGGCGAGCAGTGCCTCAGCTATTTAGATGGCATGTGGGCTTTCTGTATTTTTGATCGGGAGGCACAAACCTTATTTTGCGCCCGAGACCCCTTTGGTGTGAAGCCTTTTTATTTCCTAAATAACGACGCACATTTTGGCTTTGCTTCTGAAATCAAAGCACTGCTCAGTATTCCTAGTTACAAGGCCAAAGCAAATCCAAAGGCCATTTTGGACTTTTTAGCCCAGGCCCAAATAGAACTTGAAGCGGAAGGTTTTTTCAAAGATATTTTTGAATTATTACCCGGCACATCCCTGCTCTATTCTTTAACCGACCACAGCTACAAACAACAAGCTTACAAAACACACCAAGAAGCGCCGTATACCAGCATCAGAGCAGCACTTGAGCAAACACTTGAACGCCGCTTGCGCGCAGATGTACCTGTAGGCTTTTGTCTTTCTGGCGGCCTCGACTCGAGCACCCTACTGGGGCTTGCGAACCAAATGCAAAAAACAAAAAAAGTCGAAAGTCTTTCAGCGGGAATTTATGCATTTACAGCAGTGCATGATTCTCCACTTGATGAACGCCGTTGGGCGCAACAAATGATTGACCAAACACAAGTTCATTGGATACAAAAAGAAGTCACTACCCCTGACCTACTCGGCAAGCTTCAAGATTTAATCTATCATCAGGACATCCCTTTGCTTTCAAGCAGTACCTACGCCCAAAGTGCTGTTATGGAAGCCGCAGCCACTCAAAAAATCAAGATTTTAATTGACGGACAAGGTGGTGATGAATTATTTGCAGGTTATCAGGTGTTTTACCCCACCTTTTTCAAAGAACTGTTGTTGAGTGGGCGCATCAAGCGTTTCATTAAAGAATGGAAAAAGCTTTCAAATTCCCCAACTACCGCCAATTACATCCTCAAAGAGTGGGCTCAAGATGTACTCAGTATTTTGCCTACCACAATTACAAATGGCCTATTCAAAAGAAAGAAGGTAGCTTTTCAATACCTCAAAACAACACCACAACTCAAGAGAAAACGCTACAATAAGCTACAAGCTCATCTGAAAGCATACCGAGAAGGCCCTGCTTTAAAAGGATTATTGCGTTGGGAAGACCGCTGTTCGATGCAATATAGCATTGAATCGAGAACTCCTTTTGCCGACGCGCTTTTCCTTGTAAATGAAGTTGAAGCACTGTCAGCTACGCAGCTAGTTCATGAGGGCTGGTCTAAACATGCGCTCCGTCAAAGCATGCAAGACGTTTTACCTGAAAGCATTACCTGGAGAAAAGATAAAAAAGGATTTTCTGTGCCCCAAGGCACGTGGCTGAAGGAAACCAAAAACTATTGGATCGAACTACTCCACACAAAATACGTTTTGGATCCTTTTGATTTTGTTGACTGGCCAAAGCTTCAAAAAGAAGCTCCGATGATACTTGATCAAGGTACCGAAAACGAAGCACAAGCCTTTGTTTTTCGTTGCTGCTCGTACCTACTTTGGCTAGAGATCTTTAATTTGGGAAAACTTCCCGATTCAAAGTAACTGCAAAAACTTTGTTAGGTTTTTCGTGTAAACTCAGCTTGGCACTTGGGTGCCCTTCTGGCAAATAGACCGCACACAAAGCGTGTTTCACTAAATACACATTCGCGTGCATTTCTTGAGGCAAGCCCTCGAAAATACCTTGTAGGACATCATAACGCGGATATTCAGTATCTGATTTTGCATCATGCCATACCAAAATACTTTTTTGGTCTTTTCTCAGTTGCAGCATTCTTTGCGTATCTCGCCTTACCGCCTCCAAAGAGTGGTCTCCGTCAATAAAAATAAGATCCATCTTGTTTTTGTAGGCGCTTAAATCAAAGCTTGCTGAATCACCATATAAGTGCTCGACATTTTGAAGGTTTTTAGAAAACGTACGATGCGCTTGAATGTAAGCATCCTCGCAACCCAAGTCTATTAATTGGGCATCTGACAGATTGAGCGTATAAACCTGCTTAACAAAGGGAGCTACATTGGCAGCGCTTTCTCCGCGCCAGGTACCAATTTCAAAGTAATTTTCAACCTGATATTTCGAGCACAGCACTTGTAATAAGGCAAAATCTGTTGGCAAGGATGAACCCGATAAAAAAGACATCGTTTTTAACTGAATTTGCTGGATTTCTGGCCATGCAAAGACATCTATTTCCTGCAATTCTAAATTGGGAAAACGCTTTTTAAACGCTACGGCCAAAAGCCCGTCTTCCTTCAGAATCAAATTGATCAAGTAAGGCTTCTGAACGAGTAAGGATAAACCCTTGAGAAATTTAAAAACTTTAGACATTGGTATCTTTGATTACGACCCGAAACAAACGCGCGAACAGCACTTTTATTTCTGTAAAATTCGGAAAAATCGATAGTTTGCCACCTGTTTTGAAAAAAAAGTAGGCCACCACTATACTTGTTGAAATATAGGACACACTCATAGCTAAACCAGCCCCAGTCTCGGTATAATGCGGAATTAAAAACAAAGAACTGAAATAACAAACAACAAGCCCAACACCAGAAGCAAATGCATTGACGCTGTATTTACCGATTCCGGAAAAATAATGCCCAACAATAAGTGCATAGGTAAATACCCATACGCCTGGCGCTAATGTAAACATGAGTATACGAATTCCGCCAAAAGATTTGCCAAATACAAAACTGTAGAATTCAGTAGGTAACAATAAGAATACAATTAATACGAGCAAAGAAACCAACATACCAAAACGAGCGAGTTTTTCAGTAATTTGCTGGTTATATTGAACATCCGAAGAATTTGAAATAACGGCATATTGCCAAAGTGATATACTAGATGCCACCAACCAAATTGATTCGGTAATTGAACTAGCATTAGACATCAGGCCAACCCCGGCATGTGCACCATGGGCAGCTAACAAATAATAAGTGATTCTGAAGCTGAGTAGTTGTAGCACATGCGCCAATTGATTCATTAGACCAAATTGAAAAAGTTGCCGCCAGACATGAAGCCATGAAACACTTGCTTCATTTTGATACCAATTGGCTACCAAAAAGATCAAACTCAGTAAAAAGGAACCGGCATAAGCATAAAATAACGCGCCTTCGTAAAAAATGGTTTGCCACATTTGATATTGCAACAAAACGACCACAAGCGTCAGGATTGGTACTGCAATCTGAATCAGGTTATAGGCTTTCAACTTTTCTTTACCCAAGAGCAAGGAGGAATTGACGGCAGTAAATGAACTTATAGCACTGAGTATAACTATTACCGAAGCAGGCGTCTTCGAGAAATTAAAAATTGTTTGCAAACAAAAATAGGCCAAGACCGACACTACCAAACACCATAAATAAGACGCTACGAGTAGTTTTTTCCAGCTCAGCCTCGAAGATAAATACACCAAGGCAGCGCCACCAACCAGTCCATCAAGGATGATGACTATAGCTACAGTTGTCAGTAATAAACTTTGTTCGCCTTTACCTTCAGGGCCTAAAACTTGAGAAAATAAAATAGCTAAAACAAGATTGAGTAGCGCTGAACCAACGCGCACCCCAAAATTTGCAGCTATTTTTCGAAACATCTTAAGAGAGCACTTGTTGGTAAGCCGCTGCTAACTGCGCAGCAATTGCAGTTTGGCTATATTTCAAGACCGCTTCTTGATGCATTTGGTCTGCATCATAGGATTTCTGTTGTATTGCTTGCATGGCTGCCACAAGTGCAGTTTTATCTTCGGAAGGTACCAAAATACCATTTCCTGAATTGATGATTTCAGCTACGCCCCCCACAGTGGTTGCGATCATAGGCGTGCCAGTGGCCAGCGCTTCAAGAAGAACACAAGGTAAATTTTCATATCGGCTACTGAGCACAAAAGCATCAGCAAACTGCATAATAGCCGCTACACCCTCTGGGTCTTGTGGGCCATGAAAATGAATAGATGAAGTAAAATCTAAACCATCAAGTGCTTTTCTGTAAGGCTCGAAGTCTCCGTCTGAAACGACATGAAGTTCCACATTGTTTTGCTGCTTTTTGAGTTCGTAAAAAGCATTGACCAACAAATGAAAGTTTTTTTGAATTGGGTCTAGAGAGGACACATGCACAAAACGAAAGTTGGCATGTGCTTTTTGAGCTTGGGGAACAAAAAGGTCCGTGTTGACAACATTAGCAATTACCTTCATTGGCCTTTTGATGCCAAAACGCTGCATGGAGGCAGCTAAATCAAGGGAAACAGGCAAGATCAATTGACTGCGGTTACCGATAAATTTGAGCATCATTTTTTGCCAAAGACTCGGCTGCGGCTCAGTATATTCATGGTAACAAGTCCAGTGTTCTGTAATAAGCAAAGGCTTTCTGAAACGCAGTTTTAGCAACAAGCCAATGATGCCAATCGGATACAACACTGCACCGTGAATCAGATCTGGCTTACCAATGGGTGTCAAAAGCGCGTGTTTCCAATAAGCCATGAGCAGTTGGAAATAAGCAATGAGTTTCCCGACTAAGAAGACTTTACTGCGCGGAATGTAAATCACCTTTTGGTAGTATGGCGCTGTTTTTTCTTGAATAGTAATGGTTTGATGCTGATCAGAGAGCACCACATGAATGAGTGCAACATCGGCAATTTGGCTAGCGGCCTTGAGATGCTGCTCTACAAAATTTCCTTCAGTAGGTTTGAGTTGATTGGGGTACCAACTCGATAAACAAAGTACTTTGGGGCGCTGCTGCATAAGCTGAAGTTACAGATTTTTTTGATAAACAGCCTCCAATTGTTCTAGCGAGTAGTCAATCTCTTGACGCGTTGTATATCTGGAAAATGAAAAGCGTGCATTAGGCCTACTCATGTCTGCGCCAATGGCCTCCAAAACATGCGATCCTTTGGTGGCGCCTGAGGTGCAAGCTGAGCCACCACTTACGGCAACCCCTTTCAAATCAAGCGTAAACAACAAAAGCCCAGCCTTTGAAGTAGCCGGTAAACAAACGTTTAGCACGGTGTAAAGCGCATTTTCATAACTGGTTTCTCCGTGAAATGCAACATCTGGAAATAAAGCTTTAAGACGCTCCATCATGTGTGACTTCAGCCCAAAAACGTGTTTTTGATGCGCTTCAAGATCGGTATATGCCAATTCCATGGCTTTGGCTAAACCTACAATACCTGCAATATTTTCAGTACCACCACGCAAACCTCTTTCTTGAGACCCGCCATGAATGAGTGGAACTACTTTTGTTTGCTTGTTCACATATAAAAATCCGATGCCTTTGGGGCCATGAAATTTGTGTGCTGCACAGGTAATGAAATCGATGTCTAAAGACTGTAGATCAAAAGCGTAATGCCCCATGGTTTGAACTGTATCAGAATGAAACAGCGCACCGTACTGACGACATAACTTAGAAACTTTTTCAAGCGGCAACAAGGTGGCAATTTCATTATTGGCGTGCATCAAGGACACAATTGTTTTTTGAGGTGCTTGTAATAAAGCCTCGAGTTCTTTGAGATCAATATTTCCCTTTGAGTCGAGTGTTAAATTCACAACTTCAATGTGCTCGTGGTCTTTTAAGGCATCAGCAGTATGCCCCACAGCATGATGTTCAGCAGCAGAAGTAATGATGCGCTTCACGCCCATTTGGGTAACAGCTGCATGCAAGGCCATGTTATCTGCTTCGGTGCCTCCAGAAGTAAAAATGAGTTCTGAAGGTGCACAGTTTAAAAATTTTGCAATTTCACGTCTTGAATTTTCAAGAAGGGCCTTGGCTTGACGGCCAAAAGCATGCGTCGAGGATGGATTACCAAAAGTTTGTAAAAGAACCGGAACCATTGCCTCCACTACTTCTGGGGCTACAGGCGTAGTGGCTGCGTTGTCGAGGTAGACATTCATTGAATCGTGTTTTGCCACGAAGATACTAAAATTAGTTTGCTTATCTTTGAGTAATGAATGCTCCATTAGCTGAACGCATGCGGCCCAAAACGCTCGACCACTACATTGGTCAGCAGCATTTACTTGGCCCAAACGCAGCATTGCGCAGGGCAATTGAAGCCGGAGTGATCCCTTCCATGATTTTTTGGGGGCCACCTGGGGTCGGAAAAACTACCCTTGCCACTTTAATTGCAGCTCATTTACAAAGACCTATCCACACCCTTTCTGCCATTTCTTCAGGCGTTAAAGACGTTCGTGATGTCATTGCTCAGGTACAAGGGGGCGGGATGTTTCAGCCCAAAGGCACCATTCTTTTTATTGATGAAATTCATCGCTTTTCAAAAGCACAGCAAGATTCCTTGTTGGGCGCTGTAGAAAAAGGCATCGTCACGCTCATTGGCGCTACCACTGAAAATCCATCCTTCGAGGTTATTTCAGCCCTGCTTTCGCGTTGCCAAGTTTATACCCTAGAGCAGCATAGCAAAGCAGATTTACTCTCGCTTTTAAATCGAGCGTTAAAGGAAGACAGCATCTTACAGCAGAAAGAAATTACACTCACGGAAACCAACGCCTTACTCAGAATTTCCGGTGGAGATGCCAGAAAATTACTCAACGTTTTTGAAATTATCATCGGTACTTTTCAAGGGCAAGCAAAAATTGAAATCACTGATGAAGTCGTCTTACAAAATGCCCAGCAAAGCCTCGCTCGCTATGACAAAGACGGCGAGCAGCACTACGACATCATTTCCGCTTTTATCAAATCTGTGCGCGGCTCAGATCCAAATGCAGCCGTTTATTGGCTCGCCAGAATGGTAGAAGGTGGAGAAGACCCCAAATTTATTGCACGCCGACTCGTTATTTTAGCGGCTGAAGATATCGGCCTTGCCAACCCCAATGCCTTACTCATTGCCAACACCTGTTTTTCAGCAATAGAAAATGTGGGCTGGCCAGAATCCAGAATCATCCTGAGCCAATGCACCATTTACTTAGCAGGCTCACCAAAAGGCAATGCGTGTTACATGGCCATCAATCAAGCCCAAGCATTGGTCCAAGAAACCGGAGACCTTTCGGTGCCATTGCACCTGCGCAATGCCCCATCAAAACTCATGAAAGAATTGGGTTACGGACAAGCCTACAACTACAGCCACGATCATCCGGGAAATTTCTATGACCAAGAATTTTTACCTTCAGAAATTGCTGGCACCAACTTCATTCATCCGGGAAGCAGTGCCAAAGAACAAGAATTAGCGAGGCAAATTCATGTTTGGTGGAAAGATAAATACCAATTCTAATGGCAGCTTTGGTTTATTACTTATTGGCCTACCCCCTGTCCTTGCTCCCGCTGCGCTGGCTTTATTTACTATCGGATGCAATCAGTTTTCTCTTTAAAAACATACTTCCTTATCGCAGAAAAGTCATCATGGATAACCTCCGCTTAGCCTTTCCTGAGAAACCTGAATCTGAAATCAAAGCATTGTGCAATGGCTACTACGATTTTTTAGCTGACGTCCTGATTGAATCCATCAAAAACTTCAGTTTCTCTGCTCAAGACATCCATCAGCACTTTTCACCTGCTAATGTCTCAGCGTTAGCACATCTCAAAGCAATCGATAAACCCATCATTTTAGTTTCAAGCCATTTCAACAATTGGGAGTGGCTCATCAGTGCAACGGCGCTCTGGTTCGACAAACCTTGCTATGGTATTGGGATGCCCCTAAGCGCTGCTTTTTGGGACAAAAAACTCACCCAAAAAAGAGAAAGATTTGGTCTAACAGTTGTTCATCAGGACAACTATAAAATGGCTTTTGAAAAGAAGAATCCTGTGCTTTTGGTTTTAGCTGATCAAGCACCTGCTAGCGCAGAAAAAGCCTACTGGACGAACTTTTTAGGCGTAGAAAGCCCTATCATTTTTGGCCCCGAGTATCTCGCCAATGCCTATGACTGTGCTGTTGTTTATGTAAATATAACAAATTCTAAAAGAGGTTTTTATAAGGTTTCATTTGAAGTAATTACTCAAGATGCAAAAAGCCTTGACTACGGCCATATTACCGAAAAACATGCATCGTTTCTTGAAACTGCCATTGCGCAAGACCCGAGCAGATGGCTGTGGTCTCACAAACGCTGGAAGCGCCAAGCACCTGCAGACTTAAACGCTTTAAAGACGCAAGCCAAAGCGCGTTTTGAGGAGCGTTTCAGAAAGTAGCTTGCGCATAGAAAAGCAACGATGCTCGTATTCATATATTTAATCATTTGACTCATGAAATCCCTTACGTTTCGTTTTATGTTAGTGCTGCTCTCTTTTAATGCGGTAGCACAGATAGAGGTATACATTCCAAGAACGCCTGGCGCTAAAAAAGAACATGAAAGGGCTTTAATGACGCTACCCACTAGAAAAATAGTAGTTGGATCAAACTTGGCGAACATTCGTGTTTTGAGCCCGTCCTTAAAAACCATCCAAACCTTTCAGCTCGATAGCAATTATCGGGAAATCAGAGATCTTGCCTATAGCTCTAAATTTCTGCTAGCCATGCAAAGCAACGACACAAGCCATCTGATTAGAATTGCACGCGGATCTAGCCAACCAGAAGTAGTCCACTTGAATTGGCAGGATCAACCCATCTTCTTTGACGGGCTTGCCTTTGATAACGACACCTTGTTCCTTATCGGAGACCCTGTAGCCAATGAGTTTTGTACTTTACGATCCTTGGACGGAGGCCTCAACTGGGAACCCACACCTACTAAAATACAAGCCAATCAGGGCGAAGCTGCGTTTGCAGCCAGCGGACAAACCAATCAAGTTTTAAACGGGCATTTTTACTTTGTTTCAGGAGGCCTGTGCGCCCGCTTCTTTCATTCCCCAGATCAAGGATCATCATGGGAAATTTCAGCACTTCCCTATCCTTCCTGCCCTACTTGTGGCCCTTATGCCATGGCACTTTCTGACAAAAATGAAATCATGACCGTTGGCGGAAATTACTTAGCTCCTCACGAAGCAAAAAACACCTGCTATTATTCGACAGA
>JACCDV010022123.1_pt1 | contig 68038 bp, 68 predicted proteins | sample 7446131 | NCBI WGS metagenome assembly JACCDV01 (sample SAMN15323448, study PRJNA562643) | freshwater metagenome | isolation source: river surface water | place: USA:Blue River Watershed | collected 2017-08-17
AATCGCGTGCTCGGGGTCGCGATTGGTGGCCGCGACAATGCGCACATCGGTCTGCAACTCCTGGTTGCTGCCAATGCGCATGAAGCTGCCCGTCTCGAGCACACGCAGCAGCTTCACCTGCAGCTCGATCGGCATCTCGACCACTTCATCGAGGAACAGAGTGCCGCCGCACGCGCGCTCGAAATACCCCTTGTGCTGGCGATCCGCGCCGGTGAAGCTGCCTTTCTCATGACCGAAGATTTCACTTTCGATCAGTTGCGGCGAGATCGCACCGCAATTAACCGGCAGGAAGGGCTGATGCCGACGAACGCTGTGCGCATGGATGCTCTGCGCGACCAGTTCCTTGCCGGTGCCACTTTCTCCGAGCAGCAATACACTCGCTTCGGTGGGCGACACCCGTTGGATATGGTCGCGCAGGGTGCGCATCGGTGCGGACTCTCCGAGCAGCACCGGCGCACTCGCTGAACCGCCGGCGACTGCGCCCGCTGCAGGGGTGCGCGTCGCAGTGGTGCGCATCGTAGTCGTGCGCGTCGCAGTGGTGTTCACCCCGTCAAAGCGGCGATCACCCCAGCCACTACCGCGCCCCTCACCGAGCACGCCGCGCGCATTCGAAGCGAGCACGACCTTCAGGCGGCGCAAGTCGATCGGACGTTCCAGGTAATCAGTGGCGCCGCCACGAAACGCGGCAACCGCCGCAGCCACCGTCGCCTGTGCACTAATCATCACGACACGGATGCCGGCATCCGCTTCGTCTGCCAGCGATGCGAGCATGGCCATTCCGCTGCCATCCGGCAGCTGCTCCGCAACGATCAGCCAGTCCGGCGCTTGCAAGGCCCGTTGCAGCTGCCCCTGGCGCAGGCTGGTGGCCAGCATGCAGCGGTGACCGTCAGCCACCAGCGCATCACGCAATGCCGGCGCGGTCGCATCGTCATCGATGATCAGCACATGGGCCATGGGCGAGTGGCTCAGCGCGATGGCGAGCTCTCCGGTGCTTCGGTACCGGACGAGCCTTTCCCTTGCGGCTCACTGCGCTGGCTGTCGCCGCCGGATTGCATGCCGCCGTCACCGCTGGTGCCGGCGCTGCTGCTGCCGGAACTGCTGGTGCCGGTGCCACTGCTGCCTGCGCTGCCACCGGCATCGTCACCACTGCGTTGGCATGCGGCCAGCGTAGATGCGAACAACAAGGGGAGAATGAACAATGCGATCGAATGCGAGCTTGAGCGAGTCTTCATGGTCAGCTTCCTGGCAAGAACAGCGTTGTAAGGATCAAGTCGGGCGCAGGCCATCATCTGGCCGCACCCGAGCTACTGCTACCACCGGTCGCACTGCCACCGGTGGAACTGCCGCCCATCGGCGTGCCCGATGCACTGCCTGATGTGCCACCCGATGTACCGGAAGTGCCTGAAGTACCTGATGTACCTGATGTACCTGGTGTGCCCGACGTACCGGATGTGCCTGACGTGCCGGAAGCCCCGGATGCACCGTTCTGCATGCCGCCCGAGGCACCGGTGGCACCCGAGGCGCCCGATGGGCTGCCCGGACTCATGCCGCCACTCCCATTGATGCCACTGCTGCTGCCGGTGCTGCCGGTCCCGCTGGCGCCGCTTGCTCCGCCAGTACCACTGCTGCCGCCGGTGCCACCCATGCCGGCATCGCTGCCGCTCGTGCCCGGCGTGCCGGACATCCCGGCTGCACCCGAGGTGCCGGACGTGCCGGACGCGCCAGACGCTCCCGATGTACCCGAACTGCCGCTCTTGTCTGTCGCACCCGGCGCCGCTCCGGGGCTTGTCCCCGGTGCTGCGCCCGGCGTCGTCGTGCCGCTGCCGGAAGTGCCACCCGCACCGGGTGACGACGGCGAAGATTCCGACGGCGGTGGTGAGGTCTGCGCCGGTGGTGACGGACTGGTGGACTTCGTGTCGCCGGTACCGGTGCTGCCCTGATCGCCACCGCCTCCGCCGCGATTGCAGCCTGCAACACTGATCGTCAGCAGGCCCAGGATCAACAGGGTCGTCGTTGCTTGCCGTCTTGGATTCATCACTATTCCTTTCAACTAACGATGGAGTCGTCGCTTCCATTCTTGACTGAGGCATGCTGCATAAGTTTCAACACTGGCATGCAGGCTGTGAGCAGCAACAAAGCGACATGTGCTGCGTGGCAGGCTGTCGAAACTCGTGGAGCGCTGTGGAAGGTGGTGAAACCTTGTGAAACGTTGTGGGACGCTGATGACAGTGGTATCGCTGGTGCCATGTTCATCAACTGCGCAGTGTTTGATGCATGGCAGGTCGCCGTTTTGCAAAGCGTGCAGATTGTGCTGTTTGCGCTCATTACCGCGCCCTCTATTGCCGCCATGACGACCGACCGTTCGCTGCAGCGATTCGGGCTGCTGTATGGCAGCTCGCCCGCGATGGCTGCGATGTACCGGCAGCTCGAACGCGTGGCGAGCACCGATGCGACCGTGCTGCTCGAAGGTGAAAGCGGCACCGGCAAGGAGCTGGTCGCGCGCACCGTGCACCAGCAGAGCCGGCGTGCGGACCGGCATTTCGTGGCGGTGAATTGCGGCGCGATACCGGCGCACCTGATCGAAGCTGCACTGTTCGGACATGAGAAAGGCAGCTTCACCGGTGCGCTGAAGCGTCAGGGCGGTTACTTCGAACATGCATCGGGTGGCACGCTTTTCCTCGACGAGATCACCGAAATGCCCTGCGACATGCAAGTGAAACTGTTGCGCGTGCTGGAGAGCGGCAGCTTCCTGCGTGTCGGCGGCAGTGAGCTGGTGCAGGTGGATGTGCGGCTGGTGGCAGCGACCAATCGCTCGCTGCATGCAGCCGTGCAGCAGGGCCATCTGCGGCAAGACCTGATGTACCGGCTGGCAGTGTTTCCGATCCGCGTGCCACCGCTGCGCGAGCGCGGCACCGATATCGAGCGGCTGGCGCAACTGTTCCTCGATCAGCTGAACGAAGATGCACACACGGACAAACGCTTTTCGCGGCAGGCGCTGGAGCACTTGCGCGGCCATCCGTGGCCGGGCAATGTGCGCGAACTGAAGAACCGCGTGCATCGTGCTTACATCATGGCATCCGGCACGGTGGACATGGATGACGCGCCGTCACCACCGGCGCGCGCCACGGCACGCGAAGGCGTGTTGAGCTTCCCGGTCGGCATGGCACTGGCCGATGTACAGCGCGAAATCATCCTCGCAACGCTGCGTCACTTCAGCGGCAACAAGAAGCTCGCCGCTGATACGCTGGGCATCAGTCTGAAGACCTTGTACAACCGGCTGAAAATCTACTGACGCTGTAGCCGGGCACCACCGCAGTCGTGCCGCGCAAGCGCGCCGGAGATCCGGAGATACGCGGGGGCGGCTGGTCGCAACGGATGCAGTGCACATCCATGCGACAGCCACGGGGGGTCATGCTGCTTTCGGCAGCACACGCTCGGCAGCGCGCAGCAACAGATCGACATCACCGGCCGCGAGTTGCTTCGCATCCGACAAAACCTGACGGAAAGCCCGCGCCCCGGGCAGACCAGCCATCAGGCCCAGCATGTGACGTGTGATGGTGTTCAGGCGCGGCCCGCCACTGGCGAGCTGCGCGCGAATATACGGCAGCATCGCGACAATCACTTGCACACGATCGTGTGGCGCGCTGCTCTCGCCGCCAAACTCGCTGTAATAGCGGCGATCGAATTCCGCCATCATCCACGGGTTGTGATAGGCCTCGCGGCCGATCATCACGCCATCCAGATGGCGCAGGTGTTCATCGATCTGGTCCGGGGTCTTGATACCCCCGTTGATGATGATCTCGAGTCCCGGGAAGTCGCGCTTGAGCTGGTACGGATAGTCATACTTCAGCGGCGGTATCTCGCGGTTCTCTTTCGGCGACAAGCCCTTCAGGATCGCATTGCGTGCATGGACGATAAAGGTCGAGCAGCCGGCATCGGCCACCGTGCCGACGAAGTCGCGTACGAAATCATAGGACGCCACATCATCGATACCGATCCGGTGCTTGACGGTGACATCGATGCTGACCGCATCACGCATCGCCTTCACGCAATCGGCCACCAGCTGCGGCTCGGCCATCAGGCAGGCGCCGAACGCACCGCGCTGCACGCGCTCGGACGGGCAGCCGCAGTTCAGGTTGATCTCATCATAGCCCCAGCGCTCGCCGATCCTTGCGCTCTTCGCGAGGTCCTCCGGCTCGCTGCCGCCCAGCTGCAACGCGACCGGATGTTCGGCGTCATTGAAGTCCAAGTGGCGCGGCTGATCACCATGAATGATGGCGCCGGTCGTCACCATCTCCGTGTACAGCCAGGTATGGCGGGTGATCTGCCGATGAAAATAACGGCAATGACGATCCGTCCAGTCCATCATCGGCGCCACCGACAAGCGACGCGGAGGAAGCCCGGACTGAAGCGCGGGCTGATGTGAGGACGGATGCGCGGACGGATTCGATGACTCTGACATGGTCGTGACAGCGAAGAGGGGGCGTGCCGGAAGATTCTAACGGGTTATGCCTGCGCAGGCGGGCAACGCGGGCGGGTAATGCAAAAGGCGCCCGCAGGCGCCCTTTGCATGGATGCCGATGCCTGCGGCGATCAGGCGGCTTCGCGCGATGCCCGCTTGCGCTCGTGCTCCTTCAGGAAGCGCTTGCGCAGACGGATGCTCTTCGGCGTGATCTCGACCAGTTCATCATCCTCGATGAACTCGACCGCGTACTCCAGCGTCAGCTCGATCGGCGGCACCAGACGCACCGCTTCATCGGTACCGGACGCGCGCACGTTGGTCAGCTGCTTGCCCTTGATCGGGTTCACGACCAGGTCGTTGTCGCGCGAGTGGATGCCGATGATCATGCCTTCGTACACCGGATCATTGTGACTGACGAACATGCGGCCGCGATCCTGCAGCTTCCACAATGCGTAAGCGACGGCCGCGCCATCGTCCTGCGAGATCAGCACGCCATTGCGACGGCCAGCCAGTTCGCCCTTGTTCGGATCCACCGGGCCATACGCATCGAACACATGGCTCATCAGGCCGGTACCGCGGGTCAGGGTCATGAATTCTCCCTGGAAGCCGATCAGGCCCCGTGCCGGAATGCGATATTCAAGGCGCACACGGCCCTTGCCGTCCGGCTGCATGTCCTGCAGGTCGCCGCGACGGCGACCGAGCTCTTCCATCACGCCGCCCTGATGCGCTTCTTCGACATCGACGGTCAGGTTCTCGAAGGGCTCGTGGCGCACGCCATCGATCATCTTGAACACCACGCGCGGACGCGACACAGCCAGCTCGTAGCCTTCGCGACGCATGTTTTCCAGCAGGATGGTCAGGTGCAATTCACCGCGGCCCGATACTTCGAACGTGGTGTCATCGTCGGTCGGCGCGACGCGCAGCGCGACATTGGACTTCAGTTCGCGCTCGAGGCGCTCACGCAGCTGGCGGCTGGTCACGAACTTGCCTTCGCGGCCAGCCAGCGGCGAAGTGTTGACGATGAAGTTCATCGTCAGCGTCGGCTCATCGACGGTCAGCATCGGCAATGCGTCCGGCGCATCAACCGCGCAGATGGTGGAGCCGATGCCGATGTCTTCGAGGCCGTTGATCAGCACGATGTCGCCGGCCATCGCTTCATTCACGAGTTCGCGCTCGAGACCCTTGAACTTCAATACCTGGTTGATGCGGCCCTTGACCGGGGTTGCGTCCGGGCCGTTCAGGAACACCACATCCTGCTGCGGCTTCACGCGACCGCGCTTGATACGGCCGATGCCGATCTTGCCGACGTAGGAAGAGTAATCGAGCGACGAAATCTGCAGCTGCAGCGGGCCGTCAACGTCATCGTCGCGCACCGGCACGTGCTTGAGCACCGCGTCGAACAGCGGCTTCATGTCGCCTTCACGGACTTCGGAATCCAGGCTCGCATAGCCGTTCAGTGCCGACGCGAACACGACCGGGAAGTCGAGCTGCTCTTCGGTCGCGCCGAGCTTGTCGAACAACTCGAACGTGGCGTTGATCACCCAGTCCGGACGCGCGCCCGGACGGTCGATCTTGTTCACGACGACGATGGGCTTCAGGCCCAGCGCCAGCGCCTTGCGGGTCACGAAACGGGTCTGCGGCATCGGGCCTTCGACCGCATCGACCAGCAGCAGCACCGAGTCGACCATCGACAGCACGCGCTCGACCTCGCCGCCGAAGTCGGCGTGGCCCGGGGTGTCGACGATGTTGATGTGGGTGCCTTCGTACTCGACCGCGCAGTTCTTCGCGAGGATGGTGATGCCGCGCTCTTTTTCGAGGTCGTTCGAGTCCATCACGCGGTTATCCACTTGCTGGTTCTCGCGGAAGGTGCCGGACTGGCGGAGCAGCTGGTCAACCAGCGTGGTCTTGCCGTGGTCAACGTGGGCAATGATGGCGATGTTGCGCAATGCGCGGTCAGTACTGGACATGGGGAAACTTTGCCGGTCTATGGGAAACCCGGCATTTTAGCAGGATTCGGTGTCTGGATTGTGAAATTCCCTGAAATTTCAATGGCTTGCAGGGCTGATCAGCCTTTGCGGGGCGAGTAGCCCTTCGCTATCCAGCAGCGCCACGCCCAGCAGCCGCGCATCTGCGCACCGGTACACCCGCACCAGCCGGTCCGTGCCCGGCAGCGGCGATGACGCGGGAGGCAGCGCCGCTGCCATTCCGGCAATACGCTGACCATGCAGGAAGCGGCGCGACAGCGCATCATCGAGTTGCACCGCCGGCAGACTGTCGAGCAAGGTATCGACCGGCGACAATGCCTGCGCCCGTGCCGCTTCATCCATGCTTTCGAGTTCAGCAAGTTCGATCGCGTTCTGCAAATCCAGGATGCCGAGCTGCGTGCGGCGCAATGCCGTCAGGTGTGCGCCGCAACCCAGTGCCCTGCCGATATCCTCGCCGAGCACGCGAATGTAAGTCCCCTTGCTGCAGCGGACGCGAATCTTCAGTTCCGGTGGCGCATAGTCCAGCAGTTCCAGGGCGTGGATCACCACGTCGCGCGCTTCGCGCTCCAGCGTCACACCTGCACGGGCATACTCGTAAAGTGGCTTGCCGTCGCGCTTGAGCGCCGAGTACATCGGTGGCACCTGCCTGATCGGTCCGCGAAACGGTTGCAGAACCGCTTCCACTTGCGCCACGCTCACATCGACCGGAAGGGTGTCGATGACGTCACCTTCGGTGTCACCGGTCGTGGTTGTCACACCGAGGTGGATGGTCGCTTCATAGGTCTTGTCGGCGTCAAGCAAGTCCTGCGCGAACTTGGTCGCTTCGCCGAAGCACAGCGGCAGCAAGCCGGTTGCGAACGGGTCGAGCGTGCCGGTGTGCCCGGCCTTCTCCGCATTCAACAGCCATTTCACTTTCGCCAGTGCCTGCGTGCTGCTGATGCCAGCCGGCTTGTCGAGCAACAGCACGCCATGCACCGGCACGCGCTTGCGTTTTGCTGCCTTGTTCATTCGGGGAAGATCAGTGTTCGTCGCTGTCGGCCGCACGCGTCGCGTTGGCTTCATCAATCAGCTTCGACAGCGCTGCGCCACGCGTCGTGGACGTGTCATGCACGAAGTGCAGCTCGGGCAGGGTATGGATGTGCAGGCGCTTGCCCAGTTGCGCGCGCAGGAAGCCTGAGGCTTTCTTCAGGCCGTTCAATGTGTTCTGTACGGCCGCATCGTCATCGACCAGCGTCGTGAAGAAGACCTTCGCATGCGCGTAATCCGGCGTCAGCTGCACTTCGGTCAGGGTCACCATGCCGACGCGCGGATCCTTGACCTCCATCGCGATCAGCTGCGCCAGGTCTTTCTGGATCTGGTCGGCGACACGCAGACTGCGGCCGGGGATGGCTTTGCTGTGCTTGACCATAGTTGACCTCTCTTTTTCTTGCTTCAAAAAACGGACGGCCGGAACAATCCGGCCGTCTCGGTTTGCCGGTAAAGGCGATCAGAGCGTACGAGCGACTTCCTGCACCTCAAAGACTTCCAACTGGTCGCCTTCCTTGATGTCGTTGTAGTTCTTCAGTTGCAGGCCGCATTCGAAGCCGGCCTTCACTTCCTTCACGTCATCCTTGAAGCGCTTCAGCGAATCGAGCTCGCCGGTCCACAGCACGACGTTGTCGCGCAGCAGACGGACATGGGCACCACGCTTGACCAGACCGTCGAGCACGTAGCAGCCCGCGATCGCGCCGACCTTGCTGACCATGAAGACCTGGCGAATCTCGACCAGGCCCAGTGCCTGCTCGCGCTTCTCCGGCGACAGCATGCCGCCCATCGCCGCCTTGATCTCGTCGATCGCGTCGTAAATGATGTTGTAGTAACGGATATCGATGCCGCCGCTCTCGGCCAGCTTGCGTGCCGATGCATCGGCGCGCACGTTGAAGCCGAGGATGACTGCCTTCGATGCGAGCGCCAGGTTGACGTCGGATTCGCTGATGCCACCGACTGCCGCATGCACGACCTGCACCCGCACTTCGGAGGTCGACAGCTTCTGCAGCGAGCTGACCAGCGCTTCCTGCGAACCCTGCACGTCGGCCTTGATGATCAGGGCCAGGTTCTTCACCTCGCCTTCGGTCATCTGCTCGAACATGTTCTCCAGTTTCGCGGCCTGCTGCTTTGCGAGCTTCACATCGCGGTACTTGCCCTGCCTGAACAGTGCGATCTCGCGTGCCTTGCGCTCGTCGGCCAGCACCATGGCTTCTTCACCGGCCGCCGGCACTTCGGTCAGGCCCTGGATCTCGACCGGGATCGACGGACCTGCTTCGGTGATGTTCTTGCCGTTTTCGTCCAGCATCGCGCGCACGCGGCCGTAGGACGAACCGGCGAGCACGATGTCACCACGCTTGAGCGTACCGGACTGCACCATGATGGTGGCGACCGGACCACGGCCCTTGTCGAGCTTGGCTTCAATGACCAGACCCTTGGCCGGTGCGTCGACCGGTGCGGTCAGTTCCAGCACTTCGGCTTGCAGCAATACGTTTTCGAGCAGCGTGTCGATGCCCTCGCCGGTCTTGGCCGACACCGGAATGAACGGCGAGTCGCCGCCATACGCTTCCGGCACCACCTGCTCGGCGATCAGTTCCTGCGTGACGCGCTCCGGGTTCGCGCCCGGCTTGTCGATCTTGTTGATTGCAACCACCAGCGGTACGCCGGCCGCCTTCGCATGCGAGATCGCTTCCTTGGTTTGCGGCATCACGCCATCGTCGGCCGCGACCACCAGAATCACGATGTCGGTCGCCTTCGCACCGCGTGCACGCATCGCGGTAAACGCTTCGTGACCAGGGGTATCGAGGAAGGTGATCATGCCGCGTGCGGTATCGACGTGATACGCGCCGATGTGCTGCGTAATGCCGCCGGCTTCGCCTGCCGCGACCTTCGCGCGGCGGATGTAGTCGAGCAGCGAGGTCTTGCCGTGGTCGACGTGGCCCATCACGGTCACGACCGGTGCGCGCGGCTTGAGCTCGGCATCGATATGCTCGGCGCCGGTGTCGAGCAGCGCCTCCGGATCGTCCAGCTTTGCCGCGTGTGCGACGTGGCCCATTTCCTCGACCACGATCATCGCGGTTTCCTGGTCCAGCACCTGGTTGATGGTCACCATCTGGCCCAGCTTCATCAGTTGCTTGATGACCTCGGCTGCCTTCACGGCCATCTTGTGCGCCAGTTCGGCGACGGTGATGGTCTCCGGCACATGCACTTCGCGCACGATGGCTTCGGTCGGCTGCTGGAAATTCGATTCACGATCATCGTGGTGGCTGTTGCGGCGTCCGCGCGGACCCGAGCGCCAGCCGTCACGGCCACCGGTCGGCGCGCCACGGGTCTTGATGCCGCCCGCACCGCGCTTCTTCTCGTCCTGCCAGGTCGACGACACATTGGCCGACTTGATCGATTTCTTTTCGCCCGGCTTCGCATCCTTCTTGTCGGCCGGCTTCTTGTCGCCAGTGGTGGCCGGGCGATGCAGCGTGCCTTCGGCGCGCGCGGCAGGCGCCGGCTCCGGCGCCTTGATCACTTTGCGCGGCGAATTCATCATCGCCTTGATCTGCGCGACCTCATCGGCGACCGCTTTGCGTGCCTGTTCGGCCGCAGCAGCGCGCGCGGCCGCAGCGGTGGCGGCAGCAGCGGCAGCAGCCGCCGCTTCCTGCTCGGCGGCCGACGGCGCAGCCGGGGCTGAAGCAGTTGACGGTGCGGCGGCACTCGCAGCCGCGGCGGCAGCCGCTTCGGCGGCCTGACGCGCCAGCGCTGCTTCGCGCTCGACCTCGGCGGCGCGCTCGGCTTCCAGCTTTGCGAGGCGTTCCTGTTTTTCGCGCAGATCGGCTTCCTGGCGCGCGATCAGCTCGGCCTGGCGGCGCGCGTCCTCATCACGACGTGCCTGCTCGGCTTCGTCGATGATCGGGGCTGACGCCTTCGCGGCTTCCAGCTCCGCAACCGGCGCATCGTCACGCTTGACGAAAGTGCGCTTCTTGCGGACCTCGACCTGGATGGTGCGCGACTTGCCGCTCGCATCGGCCTGCTTGATCTCGGTGGTTTCCTTGCGCGTCAGCGTGATCTTCTTTTTCTCGCTATCCGCTGCGACACCGTGCACCTTGCGCAAATGCCCGAGCAGCTTGTCCTTGTCATCCTTGGACAAGGAATCCTCGGCCGACACCTTGTCGACACCGGCATCGCGCAGCTGCTTGAGCAGCACGTCGGCCGGCATCTTCAGTTCGGCGGCAAATTGGGCTACGTTGTTACTCGCCATTCAGTCCTCTTTTCTTGTGACGCTCTGCGCTCTGATGATGTTCGTCGGTTCGTTCACTTGCTCTCGGCGAGGTTCCACACGTGTGCCTGCAAAGCCTTGGCACGGTCGTCGTACTTCGCGTCGATCAGACGCATCTCATCGTCGGTCACATCCTTGAATTCGCTGTCGATCAGTTCGCGTGCGCGGTCGGCCGGCAGTGCGAGGATCGCGCCAAACTCGTCATAAGCGAGATTGGCGAATTGCTCGAGGGTCTTCACGCCGGCGAGGCCCAGCTTGCCGGCGGTCACGCGGTCCATGCCTTCGAGGTTGACCAGCGCATCTTCCATGCCCTCCAGGCCTTCTTCGGAAGCGATCGCCTCGGTCACCAGCGCGTCGCGCGCGCGGTTGCGCAGCTCGTTGACGGTGTCTTCGTCGAAAGCCTCGATCTCGAGCATTTCCTGGATCGGCACATACGCGATCTCTTCCAGCGTCGAGAAACCTTCCTGCGCGAGGATGTCGGCGACTTCCTCGTCCACATCGAGCTTTTCCATGAACAGGCCACGGATCACGGCGGTCTCGGAAGCGGCCTTGTCGGCCGATTCCTCGGCGGTCATGATGTTGATCTGCCAGCCGGTCAGTTCGGATGCGAGACGCACGTTCTGGCCGCCGCGACCGATCGCGATCGCGAGGTTTTCTTCGTCGACCACCACATCCATTGCATGCTTGTCTTCGTCGACGACGATCGACGACACATTCGCCGGCGCCAGCGCGCCGATCACGAATTGCGCCGGGTCATCGGACCACAGCACGATGTCGACGCGCTCACCGCCCAGTTCACCGGTCACGCTCTGCACGCGCGAACCGCGCATGCCGACGCAGGTACCGATCGGGTCGATGCGCTTGTCATTGGTGAACACGGCAATCTTCGCGCGCACGCCCGGGTCGCGGGCAGCGGATTTAATCTCGAGCAGGCCCTGCTCGATCTCGGGCACTTCGAGTTCGAACAGCTTCATGATGAATTCCGGCGCAGTGCGCGACAGAATCACCTGCGGGCCGCGTGCATTGCGGTCGATGCGCAGGATGTATGCACGCGCACGGTCGCCGATGCGCAGGTTTTCTTTCGGGATCATCTGGTCGCGCGGCAGGCGCGCTTCGATCTTGCCCGATTCGATGATCGCGTCGCCGCGTTCCATGCGCTTGATGGTGCCGGTCACGAGAGCGTCGCCGCGCTCGAGGAAGTCAGCGAGGATCTGCTCGCGCTCGGCATCGCGGATGCGCTGCAGCACGACCTGCTTGGTGTCCTGTGCAAAACGGCGGCCGAACTCGACCGACTCGATCGGCTCTTCGATGTAATCATCGACTTCGATGTCGTCGATCTGTTCCTTCGCTTCGAACAGCAGGATTTCCTGGTCCGGCAGTTGCAGGCCGGCCTCGTCGGGCACCACATGCCAGCGACGGAAGGACTCGAACTCACCGGTCTCGCGATCGATCGCGACACGGACGTCAACGTCGCCCTCATAGCGCTTCTTGGTGGCCTGCGCGAGCGCATGCTCGAGCGCGCCGAAGACGACTTCCTTGTCGACGTTTTTCTCACGCGCCAGCGCATCGACCAGCAACAAAATTTCGCGACTCATTTGCGACTCCTGAAATCCACTTTGGGCACCAAACGTGCCTTGTCCACTTCCGCCAGCGAAAACTCCAGCATCGCCGGCCCTTCATTGCCTTCAAATTCCAGTTTCAGCGTGTCGCCCTCGGGCGCATGCAGCACGCCCTGAAAGGACTTGCGGTTCTGCGCGCCCGGCATCGCCATACGCAGCTTCACCACCGCCTCCTGACCCGCGAAACGCGCATAATCGGCCAGCTTCTTCAGCGGACGATCCAGCCCCGGCGACGACACCTCGAGACGCTCGTAATTCGCGTTCTCGACCGTCAGCACGTGCAGCAGTTGGTGCGTGACCTTCTCGCAGTCCTCGACCGTCACGAAGCACTCGCCGCCTTCCTGCGGCACGTCGATATAGACGCGCACCAGGCCGCGCGCAGCCATCTCGACATCGACCAGTTCATAGCCCATGCCGGTCACGGTTTTTTCGATCAGCGCCGATAGCACCAGCGGATACCCCATCAAACTTTTTAAGAAAAAAAAAATGGGCATCTGCCCATCTTTTTTATGTTGCCGCCGCTGGCGTGGACGCCGGCGGCTTTTGTTAAGTGCCTGATTATAAGCGAATTGACACCGCATCGCAATGCACAAAGCGCGGCGCAGTCTTGCCAAAACCAGAATAATCGCAGCTATTACGCGCCGGCCACCGCGGGGTAGCCGGCAAAGCTCCGGGACTCAGCCGCGCGAACGGCGACGCCCCTGGCCACCGCCCATGCCACCCATGCCGCCGCCCGCACCGTAGCGATCCCCGGTCCAGACACCGACGCTGCCGGCACCGGCGGCGCCACGGCGCTGTCCACCACGATGGCGATTGCCCTGGCTGCCATTGCCGGCACCCGGGAAACCGAGCGCGGTCTGCAGCGGGTCGGGCTGGCGTGGTTTGCCCTGGCGCTTGCCGTTGCGGTCTGCATGGCGATCGGTATTGCCATTGACAGCGCGATTCGCATTGCCACCGGCATAACCGATCGCGTTGCCATTCACGTCACCATGGCCCTTGCCATGGCGCGGGCCACCCTTCTGCCCACCCTTGCCCTTGGCCTGCTGCTTCTGGCCGCCGGCCTTGCCGCCCAGACCGCTGGCGGCCATCAGGTTGCGTACCGCATGCTCGTCCAGCTCTTCCCAGCGACCGCGCTTCAGGTTGCTGGGCAGGGTCAGTGCGCCGTAGCGGGTGCGAATCAGGCGCGACACGGTCAGGCCGACAGCCTCGAACATGCGGCGCACCTCACGGTTGCGGCCTTCGGAAATCGTCACGCGGTACCACTTGTTGACGCCTTCACCGCCACCGTCGGCGATCTTGTTGAAGCTGGCCGGGCCGTCATCCAGTTCGACGCCCGACAGCAGCTTCTGGCGCATGCCCTCTTCGAGCTCGCCCAGCGTACGCACTGCGTACTCACGCTCGATGCCGTAACGCGGATGCATCAGGCGGTTGGCGAGATCACCCGAGGTCGTGAACAGCAGCAGACCCTCGGTATTGAAATCGAGGCGACCGACTGCCAGCCATTTGCCAGTCTTCATGTTGGGCAGGCGATCGAACACGGTCGCGCGGCCTTCCGGATCGCTGCTGCTGACGATTTCGCCCGCCTGCTTGTGATAGATGAGCACGCGCGGCGGCTTGCTGCTGACCTTGCGTTGCACCAGCTTGCCATTGATGCGAACCTGGTCGGTCGGCAGGATGCGCTGGCCGATGTGGGCCGGCTCGCCATTCACCGACACCCGGCCGGCGATGATCAGTTCTTCCATGTCGCGCCGCGAGCCCAGGCCGGCTTCGGCCAGCACCTTGTGCAGCTTGGGCGCATCATCATCGGCGGTCAGGTCACGACGTACAGGCTTCTGCTTGCCGGTAGCGGCACCGTCATCGGCAGCCAGATGGTCGAAGGCATCCGACGTGACGAAGCTGAATACGGCGTCGGCGTCATTGCCGCCCTTGCGCTGCGCACCTTGCTGGCCCTGCTGACGACCGGGACCTTGCTGGCGACCCTGCTGCGCGTTGCGGCCCTTGCGCGGGTTGGCCTGATTGCCCGCACCCGCCTGATTGCCTTGATTGCCTTGATTGCCTTGCGAGCGGTCGCCACGCTGGCGACCCTGATTCTGCCTGCCACGGCGCTGCTGGCCCTGGCGCGGCGCACGGCCAACACCAGCGTCGCCGGCCTCAGCGGCGCTGCCGCCCGCGGCTGGCTCGCCGTCGGTGCGCGGCATGCTGTTTTCGGCAGGGTCTTCACCATGGGCGGCGGCACGGCGCTCGCCACGTTCGGCATTTTTTTCCGGGTTGCGCGAGCGGCGCAGCGAGCGCGGTCCGCGTACGCCGCGACGCGGCGATTTCTTGTCTGCCGACTGCCCGACGTCATGGTCGGCGCTGTCGGCGCCGGTGGTATCGGGCGCAGCGGCCTGTTGCGGGTCAGTGGGTTCTTGAGGGGTCATCTTTCGGTTCTGGCGTAGGTTCGTCGTGCTCCGCGCCTGGTGCGGCGCCAGGCTCTGCGGCGGAAGCTGCGTCGTCCGTTCCTGCCGGATCTTCTTGCTCTGTGTCTGCGTGTTCGTGCATCAATGCAGCGATCTCTGCGTCATCAGCGTCATCGGCAGCATCGGCATGATCGCTGTTGGCGGCTGCGTCATCGCCGGCCTGCGCCACCGAGACCGGGTGTGCATCGGTATCGGCATCGCCCTCTTCGAAATCAATGCTGGCCTGATCGAGCGTCGCCTGCAGGCTCTGCTCCATCGCCTGCATCGCATTCTCCGGACCGCCCGGCATGTTTTCCTGACCGACGGCCTGCAGCGGCGGCAGTTCTTCCAGCGACGACAGTCCGAGGTCATCAAGGAATTGCCGGGTGGTCGCCAGCAGTGCCGGACGACCCGGCACATCGCGATGGCCGATCACATCGACCCAGCCACGATCTTCCAGCATCTTGATCGTTTGCGAGTTGACCGCAACCCCACGAATGTCTTCAATGTCACCGCGCGTCACCGGCTGGCGATACGCAATGATGGCCAGCGTTTCGAGCGTCGCACGTGTGTACTTCGGCGGCTTTTCCGGGTTCAGCCGGTCGAGGAAGACTTTCATCTCCGCGCGACTCTGGAAACGCCAGCCATGGGTCAGCTTCACCAGCTCGACGCCACGCCCCGCCCATTCCTGCTGCAGCTCGGCCAGCATGGCCTTGATCGTGTCGGCATCGACCACGAACTCGGGCTCCGCATCCTGCTCGCCGTCGTGCTCGCCGTCCTGCTCACCTTCCTCGTCCTGCTCCGCGTCCTGCGCGTCACCGGCGTCGTCGCTCGCGCTTGCTGCCGCAACGTTCGCATCCTCTGCATCGTGATCAACATCACCCTCGCCCTCGGCGTTATCGACGACCTCGGCATCCGCCTCACCGTCGGCCGCAACGGCAACAGCCGCCGATGCGCGCGCTGATGCAGCCGCCTTCGCCGCCTTGGGCGCAGCGACCGCTTCCAGGCCGGTCATGAACAGTTTCTTCAAGTCGTTGATCGACAGGGCCTCGTGCGTGCACAGCAGCGCAGTCTCGAGGACTTTTTTCGCCTCAGCGGTATTCATCTACGATTCTTGTCGTACTGGTTGGTTGCAGTGGGCAGATCAAATTCACGGCCTGCATCAAGGATGCCGCAGGCTCAAACAGAAGGTGATGCTGGCGAACCAGGGCCGCGTTGTGGATTTTTGTTGGGGCCGCTGGCGTCTGTGCGCCGGTAAGACTGGTGATCCGTCGGGAGCCGCCTGCTGCCTGAGTCGCCATGGCGCGGGGCTGGGAACCACGTTGCGCCGGATTATAGGGCAACTCACTCTTGATGTCATTGCCCTAGGGTACAAATGCAACAAGGCGAGCCAATCAAGGCGAACCATGAGCCGCGACGAGCCACGATGCGCCAGAAAGCAACAAGGCCCGAATCATTGATCCGGGCCTTGGTCCTCGTATCTGGTTGCGGGGACAGGATTTGAACCTGTGACCTTCGGGTTATGAGCCCGACGAGCTGCCAGACTGCTCCACCCCGCGTCTGAAGAACGAGATGATACAAGGTATTGCACCGCAATGCAAATCCACTTTGCGCAAAGGTGCGAATGTTACACTCGCACTCGCTTGCTCCCCGTGCAGTGATCCGCCCCCATCCCTTGCGTGCGCCAATGAATTTCTGTTCCGACTGCGGTCAACCCGTGACCCGGCGCGTGCCGCCTGATGACAATCGCCTGCGCGATGTCTGCGCACATTGCGGCACCATTCATTACCAGAATCCCAAGATGGTGATCGGCAGCATTCCGGTGTGGGACCTGACAGGCGACCCGCGCGTCTTGCTGTGCCGGCGCGCGATCGAACCGCGCCATGGTTACTGGACGCTGCCGGCCGGCTTCATGGAAAACGAAGAAACGACAGCCGAAGCCGCGCAACGCGAAACGATGGAAGAAGCCGGCGCACGCATCGAACTGCAGGAACTGTTCTCGCTGCTGAATGTGCCGCATGTGCATCAGGTGCACCTGTTCTATCGTGCGCGACTGCTTGACCTCGACTTTGAGGCCGGCACCGAAAGCCTCGAAGTGAAGCTGTTCGCCGAGCACGAGATTCCCTGGGACGACATCGCGTTCCCGACCGTGTCGCATACGCTGAAGCTTTTTTTCACGGACCTGGCGGCACACCGCGAGGGGGGCGGCTTCGGTTTTCACACGATGGACATTCGCAAGCGCATGCGCGAATGAAAAAAGCGCAGACGAAGCTGCGCTTTTTCTCTGAACCCTGATGATGCAATGACGGGCGCGATGCTTGCCGCGCATCGCTTACCAGCTCGATTCGCGCTCCGGGGTCGCGGTGATCTTGTGGATCGACAGATCAGCGCCTTCGTATTCCTGCTCCTGATCGAGACGGATGCCGACCAGCTGCTTCAGCACGCCATACACGACCCAGCCGCCGAAGACCGCTACCACGATGCCGATCGCCGTGCCGGCCAGCTGCGACATCAGACTCACGCCACCGATGCCGCCGAACGCTTTCTGGCCGAAGATGCCTGCTGCAATACCACCCCACGCACCGCACAAGCCATGCAGCGGCCATACGCCGAGCACGTCATCGATCTTCCAGCGGTTCTGCGTCAGCGTGAACATCCACACGAACACTGCGCCGGCGACGGCGCCGGTGGCCAGTGCGCCCAGCGGATGCATCAGGTCGGAGCCGGCGCAGATCGCCACCAGTCCCGCCAGCGGGCCGTTATAGGCAAAACCCGGGTCGTTCTTGCCGAGCAGTACAGCGACCAGCGTACCGCCGACCATGGCCATCAGCGAGTTCATCGCGACCAGGCCATTCATCTTGTCCAGCGTCTGCGCGCTCATTACATTGAAGCCGAACCAGCCCACCGCCAGTATCCACGCGCCCAGCGCGAGGAACGGAATGCTCGACGGCGGATGCGCAGCGATGGCGCCATCCTTGGAATAACGCCCATGACGCGAGCCCAGCAGTATCACCGCCGGCAACGCGGCCCAGCCACCAACGGCATGCACCACCACCGAGCCGGCGAAGTCATGGAACGCGGCACCGAAGTGCGCTTCCAGCCAGGGCTGGATGCCGAAGCGGTTGTTCCATGCGATGCCCTCGAAGAACGGGTAGATCAGGCCCACCAGCACGGCGGTCGCGATCAGCTGCGGATGGAAGCGCGCACGCTCCGCAATGCCACCCGAGATGATGGCCGGGATCGCCGCCGCGAAGGTCAGCAGGAAGAAGAACTTCACCATCTCGAAGCCGCTCTTCTCGGCCAGCACATCGGCGCTGGCAAAGAAATCGACGCCATACGCGATGCCGTAGCCAACGAAGAAGTAGGCGATCGTCGAGACAGCGAAATCGACTAATATCTTCACGAGCGCGTTCACCTGATTCTTCTTGCGCACGGTGCCCAGCTCCAGGAAGGCGAAGCCGGCGTGCATCGCCAGGATCATGATGGCGCCCAGCAGTATGAATAGCGTGTCCGCGCCGGTGCGGAATGAATCCATGAAAATCTCCCTCTTTGGGTGCAGGATGGGTGTAAAGCCCTGCCATGTAGCAATTTCCGTACCCTTTTGGTGCCAGCAGGCATTGACTGCAAGCCATTGATTTAGAATGAATTTTTCTGGCTGCGCCTTCATGCCTCCCGGCCCTTGCACAGCTACGGTGCAAGCTAACGTACTGAATTGGTGAGCATGCCCATTCCCTGGCTGGAACCCGACTCGCCGTTTCCCGATCCGTCACAGGCCCTGACGGAGCGCGATGGCGCGCCCGGTCTGCTGGCCGCCGGCGCCGACCTGTCGCCCGAGCGCCTGCTGCTGGCCTATCGCAGCGGCATCTTCCCGTGGTTTTCGGAGCATCAACCCATCCTGTGGTGGAGCACCGACCCGCGCATGGTGCTGATGACCGATGCCTTTCATGTATCGCACAGCCTGAAGAAGCTGCTGAAGAAGGTCGATCGCAGCATGGCCGAGGGCGGTCCGCTGCAGGTGCGCTTTGATTCCGCGTTCCGGCAAGTGATCGAAGCCTGCGCCGACTGGCGCCCCGGCAGCGGCGGTACCTGGATCTCGCCGCAGATCATTGACGGCTATTGCGCGCTGCATGCGCTGGGCCATGCGCATTCGGCTGAGCTGTGGATCGATGGCGAACTGGCCGGCGGCGCCTATGGGGTCAGCATCGGCCGCATGTTCTATGGCGAGTCCATGTTTGCGCGCCGGACCGATGCCTCCAAGGTCGCGCTCGCGTATCTCGTACATTTCCTGCGTGAACACGGTGTCGCCATGATCGACTGCCAGCAGGAGACCGACCACCTTGCATCGCTCGGCGCGGGCCCGATACCGCGCGCGCGCTTCCTGCAGTTGATGCAAACGGCACTGTCGCAACCGGCGATTGTCGAATGGGCACCTATACCGGTGTATCGCGACCCGGCGAATCGCCAGCCTTTGCGCAACGACGTCCTCTCGGTGTAAATTTGCAGCCATGACGCATCTCAAGGACCTGCCTTTCTCGACGCTGCAGTTCTACGCGACGGCGCCGTACCCGTGCAGCTACCTTGACGAACGTCAGGCGCGCTCACAGGTGGCGACACCCTCGCACCTGATCAATGCCGATGTCTATTCGGAACTGGTCAAGAACGGCTTCCGTCGCAGCGGCATCTTCACCTACCGTCCGTATTGCGACGGCTGCCAGGCTTGCACGCCGGTGCGCGTGAATGCGCTACAGTTCGAAGCCAACCGCAGCCAGCGCCGCGCATGGCGGCAGCATCAGCACCTGAAGGCATCGGTGTCGCGTCTCGCCTATGCGCATGAGCATTACGAACTCTATCTGCGCTATCAGGCAGTGCGCCATGCAGGCGGCGGCATGGATCAGGACAGCCGCGACCAGTATGCGCAGTTCCTGTTGCAGAGCAAGGTCAACACGCGCCTGGTCGAATTCCGTGAACCGGACGGCACGCTGCGCATGGTCAGCATCATCGATGTACTCGATGACGGACTGTCGTCGGTCTATACCTTCTTCGATCCCGACCTCGAAAAATCCAGCCTCGGCACCTACAACGTGCTGTGGCAGATCGAGCAGGCGCGCCAGCTCGACATCCCGTATGTCTATCTCGGCTACTGGATCGCCGAGAGCGGCAAGATGAACTACAAGACGAATTTCAGGCCGATCGAGGCGCTGCGCCGCGGCCGCTGGGAAACCCTGGCCGAATAAGCCGCTGACCCCGACCGCAGTACAGCCGGCTGCGCGTTCACCGCGATGCGCACGGGTAAAATGCGCAGGTTCATTCATCAACCTGCGCTCCCGCCCGCACCATCGTGTCCGATTTCCTGTATTCCGTTGCCCGCCCGCTGCTGTTCTCGCTCGATCCCGAGAGCGCTCACAACCTGACCCTGCCCGCATTGCGCCGCGCCCACGCATTGGGCCTGACCGCACTGCTGCCACGCCCGCCAGCCGACCCGCGCACCGTGATGGGCATACGCTTCCCCAATGCGGTTGGTCTGGCCGCCGGGCTCGACAAGGACGGCGCCTACATCGACGGACTGGCCGGACTCGGATTCGGCTTCATCGAAGTTGGCACCGTGACGCCGCGTGCGCAACCGGGCAATCCGAAGCCGCGCATGTTCCGACTGCCGCAGGCCAACGCGATCATCAACCGCATGGGCTTCAACAATGGCGGCGTTGATGCCTTCGTGCGCAATGTGCAGGCATCGCGCTTCTATCAGGAAAAGCTGGGCGTGCTGGGCCTGAACATCGGCAAGAATGCTGACACGCCGATCGAGCGCGCGACTGATGACTACCTGCTGTGTCTGGAGAAGGTCTATCCTTACGCGGCGTATGTGACGGTGAACATCTCGTCGCCGAATACGAAGAATTTGCGCCAGTTGCAGCAAGCGTCCGAGCTGGATGATTTGCTCGCGAAGCTGAAAGGCGCACAGGCACGACTGGCCGACCAGCACGGCCGCTATGTGCCGGTGGTATTGAAGATTGCGCCCGATCTGGATGACGAACAAGTGAAGACGATTGCCGATGCATTGCTGCGGCACCAGATCGATGGCGTGATCGCGACCAACACCACCATCACGCGCGACGCGGTACAAGGCATGTCGCACGCCGAGGAAGCCGGCGGCCTGTCCGGTGCACCCGTGCTCGCATTGTCGAACCGCGTGATCGCCGGGCTCAAGCAGGAACTTGGCACACAAATTCCCATCATCGGCGTCGGCGGCATCCTGTCCGGTGCCGATGCGCAAGCGAAGATCGCTGCCGGCGCCAGCCTGGTGCAGCTGTACACCGGCCTGATCTATCGTGGCCCGGCACTGGTGAATGAATGCGCGAAGGCACTGGCCACGCGCTGAACAGGCATCGCAGCACCCGATAACATCAACAACACGACACGGAGACAAGCATGGACAAGGTTCAACTCGGCACCAGTGACCTGATGGTGTCGAAAGTCTGCCTCGGCACGATGACCTTTGGCGAACAGAATACCGAGGCCGAAGGCCATAGCCAGCTCGACTACGCGCTGGAGCGCGGGATCAACTTCATCGACACGGCCGAGATGTATCCGGTGATGCCGCGCGCAGAGACGACCGGCGCCACCGAGCGCATCATCGGCAGCTGGATCAGGAAATCCGGCCGTCGCGACGAGATCGTGCTGGCCACCAAGATCGCCGGCCCGTCGCGGATGCACTGGATACGCGATGGCCAGAACAATTTCGACCGCAAGAACCTGCGGCTCGCGGTCGAGGGCAGCCTGAAGCGACTGCAAACGGATTACATCGACCTGTACCAGCTGCACTGGCCGAGCCGCAACGTGCCCATTTTCGGCCAGCTGTTCTTCAGCCCCGAGCATGAGCGTCCTTGCGTCGCGATCGCCGAGACGCTGGAGGCACTGCAGGAACTGGTCGACGAGGGCAAGATCCGCTATATCGGCGTCTCCAACGAGAGCTCATGGGGCGTGTCGGAATTCATCTATCACGCACAGGTCTATGGATTGCCGCGCATTGTGTCGATTCAGAATGCCTACCATCTCGCGAACCGCGCGTTCGAGATGGGCCTCGACGAAACCTGCTTCCGGGAGGAAGTGGGGCTGCTGGCGTACAGCCCGCTGGCCTTCGGTCAGCTCACCGGCAAGTATGTGGAGAATGCGAATGCGCCCGGCCGGCTGACCCTGTTCCCGCCGAACTGGAGCCCGCGCTACCTGCGCCCGCGCGTGGTGGAAGCGACCCGGCGCTACATGCAGATCGCCAAGGCGCACGGCATGACGGCCACCGAGCTCGCGCTGGCCTGGTGCTACACCCGCTGGTTCGTCGCCTCGACCATCATCGGCGCGACCACGCTGGAGCAGCTGAAGACGGACATCGACGCTTACTCGATCAAGCTGTCGGATGAGGTGGTCAAGGCCGTGAACGAGGTACACCTCGAGTTCACCAACCCGGGAATGTAAGCGGGAACACCACGACGACAACGACGCCGGGTCCGGCGTCGTTGATCAGAACAACAGCGGCAGCGCGATCACGCCCCAGGTCACCAACGCAAACGCAAACGCGAGCATCACCGCAGCGCTGCCGAGGTCCTTCGCATTCTTGGACAGGGGATTGCGGTCGAGCGACACGCGGTCAACCACCGCCTCGATCGCCGAGTTGATCAGCTCGACCACCAGCACCAGCACGAGAACGCCGATCAGCAACAGCTTTTCCAGTGCCGAGACCGGCAGCAGCGATGCGACCACGATGCCAGGCACAGCGACCATCAGCTCCTGCCGGAATGCATGCTCATACTTCCACGCCGTGCGGAAGCCATCCACCGAATAGAAGAATGCCGAGAAGATGCGCTTGAGGCCGCTCTTGCTCTTGAACTCGCTATGGATTTGCCGGCTTTCGGTCTGCGGGTGGTCGGCCATGGATCAGTGCTGTTTGCGCTCTCGGTACAGCTCGGTGAAGGTCTTGCCCGGCGGCGCCGGCATGTCGCGATTATCCGTCCAACCGCCGGCCATCGGCAATGCATGGATCATCTTGCCACTGCCACCCCAGGCCTTCAGTACGCGCGCGGCCATCTTCGTCGCAAAACGATACAGCGTCGGGCGCTTCGCGAAGAATGCCCAGACACCAAACGCGAAGTACTCATACACCGGGCGCAGCCCTTTCTTGAACTGCTTCTCGCGCAGCTTGCGCAGCAGGTCCGGCAACGGAATCTTCACCGGGCATACTACATGGCATTCGCCGCACAGCGTGGACGCCTGCGGCAGGTCCATCGCCTTTTCGACGCCGACATAGGATGGCGTGAGCACGCTGCCCATCGGGCCCGGATACACCCAGCCGTAGCTGTGGCCGCCGATCTTCTGGTACACCGGGCAGTGGTTCATGCAGGCGCCGCAACGTATGCAACGCAGCATCTCTTCGAACTCGGAACCGATCAGGCCGGTACGGCCGCCATCCACCAGCACGAAGTACATGTGCTCGGGACCGTCCTTCTCGTCCTTCGCGCGCGGGCCGGTGAGCAGCGAAAAATAGTTCGAGATCGACTGGCCTGTGGCCGAGCGCGGCAGCAGGCGCATCACGGTCGCCAGATCGGCCAGCGTCGGCAGCACCTTTTCGATGCCGGTGACGACCACATGCACTTTCGGTGGCTTGATGGTGCACATGCCTTCATTGCCTTCGTTGGTGACCACCGCCACCGAGCCGGATTCGGCAATGATGAAATTGCCACCGGTGACGCCCATGTCGGCCGACAGGAAATGCGGGCGCAATACCTCTCGCGCCTCGCGCGTCATCGCGGCGATGTCGGTCTGGCGCGGCTTGTTGTGCACCTTCGCGAACAGGTCTGCGATTTCGTCCTTGTCCTTGTGGACCACCGGCGCAATGATGTGCGACGGCGCTTCATTGTCATTGATCTGCAGGATGTACTCGCCAAGGTCGGTCTCGACCGGCGTCACGCCGACCGCTTCCAGCGCCTTGTTCAGCGCCATCTCCTCGGACACCATCGACTTCGACTTGATGACCTTCTTCACGTCGTGCTTCTGCGCGATCTGCACCACCAGCTTCGACGCCTCCTCGGCGCTCTCGGCGAACAGCACGGTCGCGCCGCGGCGGGTCGCTTCCTTTTCGAAGGTCTCGAGCCAGACGTCGAGATTCTTGATCGCGCGCATGCGGCGCTCGATTGCGGCGTCACGCGTGCCCTCGAAATCATCGAGTTCGGTGATGGCTGACGCGCGGGCGGTGACGAACTTGGTCGACAGCTTTTTCAGGTTCTGCTGCAGGCGCTGGTCTGCCAGCTTCTGGCCGGCGCGCGCCTTGAAGTGCATGGACTGGACTTGCATCAGGCATCTCCTGCGAGGACTTCGGCCACGTGCAGCACGCGGGTGGTGGTGTCACCGGTGCGGCGCAGACGGCCTTCGATATTGAGCATGCAGCCGAGGTCACCGAGCACGACCGCATCGGCGCCGCTGGCATGGATGTGTTCGCACTTCTCATCGACGATCGCGGTCGAGATATCGCCGTATTTGACGGCGAAGGTGCCGCCAAAGCCGCAACAGGCACGTGCCTGTTCCATCTCTGTCAGTTGCACGCCGTCGCGTTTGGCGATCAGTTCGCGCGGCTGCCGCTGCACGCCCAGTTCACGCAGGCCGCAGCAGGAATCGTGATACGTGACCGTGCCCTTGAACGCGCCCGCCGCAACGGCCGGCAGCTTGTCGAGCTTCGCGACATTGACGAGGAAATCGGTGAGTTCATACACGCGCTCTTTCAGCCGCGCGTAACGTGCGAGCTGCGCCGGGTGGCCGGCAAGGATGTCGTCGTAATGGGTCTTGATGGTGCCGCCGCACGATCCGGACGGGATCACCACGTAATCGACGCCTTCGAAATCATCGAGGAATTTCTCGGCCAGCTCGCGCGCGGCATCCTTGTTGCCGCTGCTGTAGGCGGGCTGCCCGCAGCAGGTCTGCCCTTCGGGCACCACCACCTCGCAACCCGCTGCTTCGAGCAGCTTGATTGCGGAAAATCCTATCCCGGGACGCATCACGTCTACCAGGCACGTCACCATCAGTCCGACACGCATGTGTATCCTTGCAGTGAATGGTATTTCTTGGAATTGTTATTGGCGTTTTTCCGGAAGTTGTCCCGGCGTTTTTCTTTGCATTCTTGCCGGCGCATTTCTTTGTTTTCGTTCACCCCGACGCCAGATCCTGGCCCTCAGGACAAGCCGGAATTATCCGTCGAACGACCGTCTGAAACCCTGCCGCGCACGATGAAAAAAATTTGCGCTGCGGTGCTTTTCACGAAGGCAGCCTTTGCCTGCGGTGGCGCTAAGGGCGCTCGGGAGGCTCACCGCGGGCGCCCGGCAGCGGATTCCCGGCTGCGCAGCAGGGTTTCAGCCCTTGTGACAGCGTTTCGCATTGTGGTATAAAACAGCTTATTGCGTTGCACCAACCACATAATGAAACCCGAAACGCCCGCCGCCGAAAAGACCTCGATCCAGGTGATCGAGCGCATGATGACGCTGCTCGACGCCCTGGCCAGTTACCCGGACCCGGTCAGCCTGAAAGAGCTGTCGGCCGCAACCGGCCTGCACCCATCTACCGCGCACCGCATCCTGAACGACATGGTGGCCAAGCGCTTCGTCGATCGTGCCGAACCCGGCACCTACCGTCTCGGCATGCGGCTGCTGGAGCTGGGCAATATCGTGAAGAGCCGCCTGAACGTGCGCGAAGCCGCGCTGCCTTTCATGCAGGCGCTGCATCGCAAGACGCAGCAGACGGTGAACCTGTCGGTGCGCCAGGGCGACGAGATCGTCTATATCGACCGTGCGTTTTCGGAGCGCTCCGGCATGCAGGTGGTGCGCGCGATCGGTGGCCGTGCTCCGCTGCACCTGACGTCGATCGGCAAGCTGTTCATGTCGGTGGACGATACGAAGGCAGTGCGCGCGTATGCGACCCGCACCGGACTGGCCGGCCACAACAAGAATTCGATCACGGATCTCGCGAAGCTGGAGCGCGAGCTGTCACTGGTGCGCGCGCGTGGCTATGCGCGTGACAATGAAGAACTGGAACTCGGTGTGCGCTGCATGGCTGCCAGCGTGCGCGACGACAGCGGCCGCCTGATCGCCGGGCTGTCGATCTCGGCGCCGGCCGACCGTTTGAAGGATGAATGGCTGGAAGACCTGATTGCGACCGCGAACGATATCTCGGGGGTACTGGGCTACCGCCCTGTCGAAAGCGCCTGACAGCGAGGCCTGTCCGAGCTGTGCAGACCAATCCTCTGCGCATAAAAAAGCGAACACCAGGTGTTCGCTTTTTTGTTGGCCGCGCTTGTGGTCTGCGCTCGTCGCCTGCGCGTCGTGGTCAGCTGCGTTGCGCGCTGCGCTCGTTCAGTGCCGACGCGCCACGGTTCTCCAGCCACTTGCGGATACGGCTGGCATCGGCGAGACGCGATTGCTTGCTCTTGGAATCGAGGAAGATCATCACCACCGGACGACCGGCGACCTGCACCTGCATTACGAGGCAGCGTCCGGCTTCGGAGATGTAACCGGTCTTTTGCAGGCCGATTTCCCAGTCCGGGTTTTCGATCAGGCCATTCGAATTGCGATACTGCAGCGGACGGCCACCCGGATCCACCGCGTAGCGGCTGTCGGTCGAGTACTGGCGAATCAGCGGATGCTCATACGCAGCCACCACCAGCTTCGCCAGGTCGCGCGCGCTGGACACGTTGGCGCTGTTGAGGCCGGTCGAGTCGGCGAAGTGCGAGCTGCTCATGCCCAGCTCACGTGCCTTCGCATTCATCGCGGAGACGAATGCGCGGATGCCGCCAGGGTAGTGACGACCGAGCGCAGAAGCAGCGCGGTTCTCCGAGCTCATCAGCGCAATATGGAGCATGTTCGCACGCGACAGTTGCGAGCCCACGCGCAGGCGCGAATGGCTGAACTTCTCGCGGTCCACGTCTTCTTCGGTGACGGTCAGGATTTCGTCGAGATCCTGGTTTGCCTCGACCACCACCAGGCTGGTCATCAGCTTGGTGATCGATGCGATCGGCAGCGCAATGCCGGCATTCTTTTCGAACAACACTTCACCGGTGGCCTGGTCCATCACCAGCGCGACGCTGGAATTCAGGTCGAGCGGGTCACGGGTCAGGCTCAGGCCAGCGAGATCACCGGCGGTCAGCACCGGCGGCACACCCGCCATTGCCGACGCATACGCGACGCGCTGCACCAGCGCGCGGCGCTTGGGCGTGAAGTTCGCGTGCGTGACCCGGGCCTTGCGTGCCGCAGCGACCTTGGCCTTGGCGGGCGCACGTGCCGATTTGCCATCAGCGTCACGCGCACCGCGTGCCGCCTGTGCGGCATGCGCCGCCGGCAGCGCGACGAACATAGCCAATGAAACAAGCAGCGCTTTGAATGTGAAACGACCCATCGATGCTCCGGGAAAGATGCCAAAATTTGGCTTGCAGTGTAGCAAAATCGTGCAAATCTGCAAGTAAATTAGGGAGTTAGAAGCAATAATTAAACGGGTTTATTACCCCCAATTGCGGATAATCAAGCTTTCATTTTGCTAATTTTGCACCAGATCAGACGCAAGCAGCGATCGCCTTGCCAAGCGCGACGGTGTCGCCCCTTCCTCCCATATCGGGCGTAAACGGCGCGTCTTGAGGGCCGGCGGCCAGCACTTTTTCAATCGCAGAGACGATCGCGATAGCCGCATCCGTATGGCCGAAGTGCTCCAGCATCATCGCGCCCGACCAGATCTGCCCGATCGGATTCGCGATGCCCTTGCCTGCGATGTCCGGCGCCGAGCCGTGCACCGGCTCGAACAGCGACGGATACACACCTTCGGGATTGATGTTGGCCGACGGCGCGATTGCGATCGTGCCGGTGCACGCAGGCCCGAGGTCGGACAGGATGTCGCCGAACAAATTGGACGCAACGACGACATCAAACCAGTCGGGATGCCGCACGAAGTGCGCGCACAGGATATCGATGTGGAACTTGTCCACCTTCAGCTGCGGATAGCTGCGCGCCATCTCGGCGACGCGCTCATCCCAGTACGGCATCGTGATCGAGATACCGTTGGATTTGGTGGCCGAGGTCAGGTGCTTCTTCGGACGGCGCTGCGCAAGCTCGAACGCATACTTCAGGATGCGATCGGTGCCGGTGCGCGTGAACACGCTCTGCTGTATCACCACCTCGCGCTCGGTGCCCTCATACATGCGGCCACCGACCGATGAATACTCGCCTTCGGTGTTCTCGCGCACCACATAGAAATCGATGTCACCCGGCTTGCGCCCGGCCAGTGGCGACGGTATCCCGGGCATCAGCCGGCACGGACGCAAGTTCACGTACTGATCGAACTCGCGCCGGAACTTCAGCAAGGAACCCCACAGCGACACATGATCGGGCACCGTGTCGGGCCAGCCGACGGCGCCGAAATAGATTGCATCCTTCGGCGCCAGCAAGTCCTTCCAGTTATCCGGCATCATCTGGCCATGCTGCGCGTAGTAGTCACAGCTGGCGAAGTCGAAATGCTCAAAGTCGAGCCGGATACTGAATTTGTCGCACGCGGCTTGCAGCACGCGCAAGCCTTCGGGCATCACTTCCTTGCCGATGCCATCGCCGGCAATCACCGCAATCTTCTTCATCGCCTTACCCCAGGAAGGTCGCGAAGTCGGCGAGTGCCGCACGCTCGGTGACGAGGGTGTTCTCGATCTTGGATGTATCGGCAAAACCGAGTGCCATGCCGCACACCAGCTGCTCGCTGTCGGGCAGGCCGATGACGTCGGCGATGATCTTGTGGAATTGCGTGAACGCCGCCTGCGGGCAGGTGTCGAGGCCACGGCCGCGTGCCGCCACCATGATGTTCTGCAAGAACATGCCATAGTCCAACCACGAGCCCTGCTCCATCACGCGATCGATGGTAAAGATCAGTCCGACCGGCGCATCGAAGAACGCAAAGTTGCGTCCATGCTGCGCATGCATGCCGGCCTTGTTGTCGCGCGTCAGGCCCAGCAATGCATACAAGTCCCAGCCGACCTTGCGACGGCGGTCAACATACGGCGACACCCACTCACGCGGGTAGTAGTCATACTCTTCCTTGTGCTGCGACAGCTGCGACGGGTCATGCCAGACGTCGTTGATCGCATGGGCGAGCCGGTCGCGCATCGAACCGGTCAGCACATAGACTTTCCATGGCTGTGTGTTCGAGCCGGACGGCGCGCGCGCAGCCACGTTCAGGATGGCTTCGATGTCTTCGCGAGGCACCGGGGTCGGCAGGAAAGCACGAATCGAACGGCGGGACGTGATCGCTTCATCGACGATCTGTTGTTGCGGGGACTGGATCATGAATTCACCAACAGGGTTTGCAGGAGTGCCCGGGCGGGCGCGGGAATCGGCGTCGGCTTGCGCGTGATGCGATCGACATACACATGGATGAAGTGCCCTTGTGCGGCAGCCAACGGCTCGTCGTCACGGAAGATGCCGACTTCATAGCGGACACTGGACTCGCCGAGGCGCGTCACGCACAGACCGGCCGTGACGGGATCGGGAAAGGCGACCGATGAAAAATAATTACAGTGGGTCTCGACGACCAGGCCGATCGCATCGCCCTGCTGTATGTCGAGCGTGCCATTCACGATCAGGAACTGGTTTACCACCGTGTCAAACCACTGGTAGTAAACAACATTGTTCACATGGCCGTACGCATCGTTATCGGACCAGCGCGTCGTGATCGGATAAAAATGCCTGAAATGCGCGCGAGGCTTGGGTGCTTCCTTCATCATGCTCCCAGGATCAGTCGTTGTTGTTATGCGTAGCGTTGTCGTCGTGCGTTGTCGTTATGCGTAGGCGCGATGCATCGTTGTGTTGCGCTGTTGTTGTACTTCCTTCACCGCCGCACCACGAAAGCGACACCGACCACGGCGAGCAACATGCCCGCCACCCCCGCAAGGCCGAAGGACTCGCCGAACAACAGCCAGGCCAGCAGCGCCGTGACCGGCGGCGTCAGGTACATCAGACTCGATACATGCGTCGCGGCGTTCTTGCGTATCAGCGCGAACAACAGAAACATCGCGCCCAGTGACAAGGCCAGCACCGACCAACTAAGCGCGATGATGAAATCGCGCGTCCATTGTACTGTGGACAGTTGCCAGTCCAGCCCTTCGAGCAGGATCGCCAGTGGCAAGGTGATGATGGCGGATGCCGCAAACTGGATCATCGCACCGCTGCGCAAGTCGAAGCGCGGGCAATGGCGCTTCTGGTACAGCGTGCCAGCGGTGATCGACAACAGCGCGAACACGCACAGCGTCACATTGATCACCGAAGCGCCGGTCGGCGTCAGTTTTTCCGATACCACCAGCGCGACGCCGGCCAGCCCCATCAGCAAGCCCAGCCACTGGCGGCGATTGACGTGCTCGTTCACGGTCGAGGCAGCGAACGCGGTCAACACCGGTTGCAGGCCGACGATCAGTGCCGACAGCCCGGCCGGCATGCCCAGCTTGATCGCGCACCACACACCGGACAGGTATCCCGCCTGCACCAGCACACCGGCCACTGCGATATGCCGCACCTGCCCGTGCGGCCATGGAGCACGCATCACCAGCACCAGCGGCACCAGCACCGCCAGCACGCCGGCATAGCGCAGCAACAGGAAGGTCAGCGTCGGTGCCGACGGCAAGCCGAGCTTCGCAACGATGAAGCCGGTGCTCCACAACAGCACGAACAACGCCGGCATGCCGGCTTCGAACAGCGCGGAGTGGTTCGCGGATTTACCGATACCGGAAGTGATGTCGCTCACGCCGCCTCCTGCCGGGCACGCGCATGCGCTGCCGCAAGCGTGACGGTCTGCAGATGGATCGCCACCGTCTGCTCGATATCGCGACCATAACCACCGGCCATCGCAATCGCGACGGGCAATGCATGCTGCTGCGCGAAGCCAAGCACGCGCCGGTCGCGCTCGGCCATGCCGTCGCTGCTGAGCTTCAGCCGACCGAGGCGATCGCCTTCGTGCGGGTCGGCCCCGGCAAGATAGATGATCAGTTGCGGCGCAAAACGCGACAGCATCTGCGCCAACGCAGCGTCGAGTGCGTCGAGGTAGTCGGCGTCACCGGTGCCATCCGGCAGCGCCACATCGAGGTCGCTGACGGCCTTCGCAAACGGATAGTTGTGCTCACCATGCAGCGACAGGGTGAACACCGAATCATCGTTGGCAAGGATAGCGGCGGTGCCATTGCCCTGATGGACATCAAGGTCCACGATCGCGACCCGCGATGCGCGGCGCTCGGCCTGCATCAGGCGCGCAGCGATTGCGGCGTCATTGAACACGCAAAAGCCCTCGCCGCGGTCCGCATGCGCATGATGGGTGCCACCGGCGAGGTTCACTGCGACGCCATCGTCGAACGCCGCACGGCAGGCAGCGATGGTGGCACCGGACGATCGGCGTGAGCGTTCCACCATCTCCGGCGACCATGGAAAGCCGATCGCACGCTGCTCTTCCGGTGTCAGCGCGCCGCTGTCCACGCGATGGATATAGTGCGGATGATGTGCGAGCGCCAGCACGCCATCGCTGGCGCGCGGCGCTTCTTCCAGTTGCACGGTGCGCAGCGTCGCCTGCACTGCATCGCGCAGCATCTGGTACTTGCGCATCGGGAAGCGATGCCCCGGCGGCAGCGGCAGCACGAAACGGTCGCTGTAATACGCCTTCACTGATCAGCCTTCACTGACATGCCCTCATGGATCTGCGTTCATCGCCCTTCGTATATCGGTCAGGCGTCATCGACGGATGGTCGTTTGCTCACCGTCATACGCGCCCACCGCCATTGATGCGTCGCAATAAATTCGCTTGACACCCTGCGAGCCAGCCTCAAGAATACCGTCTGCTGCGACGCAACAAACCTGATTCCCTCACGAGGACAACTCATGCTCAACACTGCAGAACAATTGACTGCCGCCGCGCGCGCGCAGATGGAAGCCCAGCTCAACCTGGCCACCTCGGTCTCCGATTCGATGATCGGGGGCGCCGAAAAGCTGATGGGCCTGAACCTGCAGGCAGCCAAGGCCGGCCTCGAAACCAGCATCGCCAATGTCCAGCAACTGCTGGCCGCGAAAGACCCGCAGGAGCTGCTGACTACCGCATCGCGGCAGGCCCAGCCGCAAGCGGAAATCGCGCTCACCTATGCACGTCATCTCGCAACCATCGCCAGTGGCCAGCAGAAGGAATTCGCGCGTGCCGCCGAATCCCAGCTCAACGAGAACAGCCGCCAGCTGGTCGCAATGCTCGACGAGATGACCCGCAACGCACCGGCGGGCTCCGAGACCGCAGTGGCGGTGATGAAGTCCGCGATCGACAACGCCAGCACCGGTTTCGCGCAAGTGTCGCGCTCGACCAAGGTCGCCATCGATGCGCTCGAGGCCAATCTCGACACCGCCGTCGCGCAAATCTCGCAGGCTGCCACCAAAGCCGCACGCACGAAAAAATAAACACGCTCGCGCAAGTGCATCACGCAGCCGGCCTGAATTTCTTCGCCGGCTGTTTTTTTGCCTTTCTGGCAGCATGCCGCGTTTTCAACGCCGACCGCGCCGCACAGGTACAATCGCGCCCGCACCCGGCATCATAAACAGCTGCGCCGTCTGCGACATGCCTGCCCGTTTTTAATTCAGCGAAGGCGGCATTTCAGGACGCGGTGCATCGCGACGCTGCGCTTCACAAGAGCGCGTGCCAGCGGACCCTGTCTCATCGAACGGCTTTTCACGAGATTGCGTTTTACCGGCCTGCTACCGCAGCAAACCACCGAACATCATGACTCTCACCCAGCTCAGCTGCATCGCCGCTTCTGCGGTGCTGTACTTCACCTTCTTTCACCTGAACGCATATGCGTTCCGGGCGCTCGAGGTGCATGCCGGCGCCAGCTGGGTGTTCCTGCCGGCTGGCCTGCGGCTGCTTTGCACGCTGCTGTTCGGCCTCGAGGGGGCAATCGGGCTGCTGATCGCGTCGCTGCTGATCGTCACGTTCAGCCTGGGCCAGATGGACCTCATCACCGGTCTGGTGTCCGCGATCTTGTCGGCCGGCGCACCGTATCTGGTGTACCGCCTCGCGCTGCGCGCGGGCCTGCCCGACACACTGGTGCAGCTCACGCCACTGAAGCTGGCGCAGCTGGGCATTGCGTATGCATTCGCGAATGCGGTGCTGCATTCGCTGTGGTACGCGCTGCGCGGCGTGTATCCGGATGCACTCAGTGGATTCATCACGATGTTCATCGGCGATCTTATCGGCACGCTGATCATGCTGTATGCGGTGAAACTGGTGCTGGCGGTGCTGCGCATGCTGAAGCAAGTGCGCCGCGATGTACCCAACGATGCCGCGGAGTGAAGCAACCGCACCAACTGACGCTGCGTAGCTGGCCCATGCATCGTCTTTCGATCCCGGCAACACTGTATCGACAAGCCCTTGATGCACCATCATTGTGCATGAAAATCAAATTGCCCCAAAGCAGGGCAAACCAGCCGATAAATTCCATCCCGACCCCGCGATAAAAGCATGGCACAGTAGCTGCTATGGCTTTACCGAATATCCACCGCGATGCGGCGGCTCGCATCGAAACTCCGATAACCACCACCAGCACACCCACGCCTGCGCGTCCGATGGCCAGAGCAATCCCTTTCGAATCCGGCACCGCAGGGGCGGAACCCGGCGCGCATGCGCATTTGCTGGCGACGCTGTCGCTCGGCTTCGGCCGTGATGCAGACACTACACGCCTGCTGCGGCGCGAGCACTATGGTCCGCTGCGGGTGCAGAAAGCGCTGTACCCGGAAGGCCCTGCGGTGGCGCATGCAATCGTCGTGCATCCGCCGGGCGGCGTGGTCGGCGGCGATGAATTGCGCATCGATGTCGCGGTGCAGGCCGGCGCCGCTGCGGTGATCTCGACGCCGGGCGCGGCGAAGTGGTATCGCGCGAATGGACAGGTGTCGCGGCAGCAGCTGTCATTGTCGGTTGCGCCCGATGCGGCGCTCGAATGGCTGCCGCAGGAAACCATTTTCTTCAACCACGCGGACGTGCAATTGCAGACAACCGTGGACTTGCGCGGCAATGCGCGCTTCATCGGTTGCGACATCCTGTGCTTCGGCCGCACCGCATCGGGTGAGCGCTTCGCGCAGGGCCGCGTACGCCAGCAATTGCGCGTGCTGCGCGACGGCGTGCCGCTGTGGCTGGAACAGGGCCGTCTGCTGGGCGGCAGTACGCTGATGCAAAGCCCTCTCGGCTTGAGTGGGTACACGGTCTGCGCAAACATGGTGGTGGTCGGTCTGACGCCATCAGCAGCATTGATGCAGACACTGCGGGAACATTGCACGACAATTGCGGATGGCCAAGGCCGCTTCGGTGCCACGCAAATGAAATCGGTGCTGCTGGTGCGCTATCTGGGCGATGCCAGTGAAGTCGCGCGGCAAGTGATGCTCGCCGCATGGCAACGCCTGCGTCCGGCGCTGCTGGCGCGCGAAGCGACGGAGCTGCGCATCTGGCATACCTGAGCACATGCGCTCCGGCACACGACAACACACGCACCCCGAACCCACGCCCTCATCCCACCTGACACAGGCAACGAGAACAAGGACACCAGCATGGAACTCACCCCACGCGAAAAAGACAAGCTGCTGATCTTCACCGCAGCGCTGCTGGCCGAGCGCCGCAAGGCGCGCGGCCTGAAGCTCAACTATCCGGAAGCGGTGGCCTTGATCACCGCAGCCATCATGGAAGGCGCGCGCGACGGCAAGACCGTTGCCGAACTGATGTCCGAGGGTACGAAGATCCTCAGCCGCGCCGATGTGATGGAAGGCGTGGCCGAGATGATCCCCGACATCCAGGTCGAAGCCACCTTCCCCGACGGCACCAAGCTCGTCACTGTTCACCACCCGATTCCCTGACCACAGCGGAGACCCCCATGATTCCCGGAGAATTGCTGATCGACGATGGCGACATCGTGCTCAACGCCGGCCGCCCCACGGTGACCGTGAAGGTTGCCAACAGCGGCGACCGCCCTATCCAGATTGGCTCGCACTTTCATTTTTACGAAACCAATCCGGCGCTGCAATTCGAACGCGCGCTGGCCTATGGCATGCGCCTGAACATCGCTGCCGGCACCGCCGTACGCTTCGAACCGGGCCAGCAGCGCACGGTCGAGCTGGTGGCGCTGGGCGGCGAGCGCAAGGTGTATGGCTTCAATGGTCTGGTGATGGGCAAGCTGAAAGCCGACAAGCCGGCCGCGAAAAAAGACACGAAGAAAAATCCGGAATCCGGGAGCGCAGAAACAGGGGGCACCCTATGAGCAAGATCTCCCGCAAGGCGTATGCCGAAATGTTTGGCCCGACCACCGGCGACCGTATCCGACTGGCCGATACCGAGCTCTTCATCGAGATCGAAAAAGACCACACCACCTATGGCGAGGAAGTGAAGTTCGGTGGCGGCAAGGTGATCCGTGACGGCATGGGCCAGTCGCAGCGTCTGCATAAAGACGTGATGGATACCGTGATCACGAATGCGGTCATCATCGACCACTGGGGCATCGTGAAGGCCGACATTGGCATCAAGGCCGGCCGCATCGCCGCAATCGGCAAGGCCGGCAATCCCGACATCCAGCCCGATGTGACGATGGCGATCGGCGGCGCGACCGAGATCATCGCCGGCGAGGGCAACATCATCACTGCCGGCGGCATCGATACGCATATTCATTTCATCTGCCCGCAACAGATCGAGGAAGCGCTGATGTCCGGCGTGACCACGATGATCGGCGGCGGCACCGGCCCCGCAGTCGGCACTGCCGCCACCACCTGCACACCGGGCCCGTGGCACATCCACTCGATGCTGGCGGCGGCCGATGCATTCCCGATGAACCTCGGCTTCCTCGGCAAGGGCAATGTCAGCCTGCCGCTGCCGATCGAAGAGCAAGTGCGTGCCGGCGCGATCGGCATGAAGCTGCACGAGGACTGGGGCAGCACGCCGGCCGCGATCGACAATTGCCTGTCGGTGGCCGACAAGATGGATATCCAGGTCGCGATCCATACCGACACGCTGAACGAAGGCGGCTTTCTCGAGCACACGCTGGCCGCATTCAAGGACCGCACCATCCATACCTTCCATACCGAAGGTGCCGGTGGCGGCCATGCACCGGACATCATCGCCGCGGTTGGCCAGTCCAACGTGCTGCCCTCGTCCACCAACCCGACCCGTCCGTACACGGTCAATACGCTGGACGAGCACCTGGACATGCTGATGGTCTGCCATCACCTCGACGCTGCAATCACCGAAGACATCGCGTTCGCGGAATCACGCATACGCCGCGAGACCATCGCCGCCGAGGATATCCTGCATGATCTGGGTGCGATCTCGATGATGTCATCCGACTCTCAAGCGATGGGCCGCGTCGGGGAAGTGATCCTGCGCACCTGGCAGACCGCGCACAAGATGAAAGTGCAGCGCGGCGCACTGCCCGAGGACTCTGGTCGCAACGACAATTTCCGTGCGAAGCGTTACATCGCGAAATACACGATCAACCCGGCGATCACGCACGGTATCTCGCACATGGTCGGTTCGATCGAGGTCGGCAAGATTGCCGACCTGGTGGTGTGGAAGCCAGCGTTCTTTGGCGTGAAGCCATCGATGATCCTGAAGAGCGGCATGATCGCGGCCGCGCAGATGGGTGACCCGAATGCGTCGATCCCGACACCGCAGCCGGTGCATTACCGGATGATGTTCGGCGCCTATGGCGGCGGCCTGAAGACCTCGTTCACCTTCCTGTCGCAAGCGGCGATGGAAGACGATGTGGCCGGCAAGCTGAAACTGAACAAGCCGGTGGCCGCAGTGAAGAACATGCGCACGCTGCGCAAGAGCGACATGATCCACAATGGCTATGCGCCGGTGATGGAAGTCGACACCGAAACCTACGAGGTGCGCGCCGACGGCCGGCTGCTGGTGTGCGAGCCGGCGAAGGTGCTGCCGATGGCGCAGCGTTATTTCCTGTTTTAAGTTCTGGTGTGGATCCCAGCTCGCCCCCGGCTTTCACTGGGGCAATGGCTGGGATGACGTTTTTGGGGCCGACGCCTGTAAAACAGTCATCCCGGCGCAAGCTGGGATCCATGACTGATTATCCAAAGACCTGACAATGCTGACCCTGCACACCAAAATCGACCACGCCGACAAGATCGACGGCGAACTGATCCTGCCCTATGAATTGCGCGAAAAGAGCCGCCAGCGTGCAACGCTGCGCTCCGGCGAAGAAGTCGCGGTATTCACCGAGCGCGGTACCGTGCTGCGCGACGGCGACCTGCTGAAAGGCGACGATGGCCGCGTGGTGAAGATCACCGCCGCACCGGAAGCCACCTACAAGGTGTCCTGCGCGTCGCCGCAGGCGCTGCTGCGCTGCGCGTTCCACCTCGGGAATCGCCACACGCAGGCGCAGGTCGGTGACGGCTGGCTGCGTATCCGCAAGGATCCGGTGCTGAAGGAGATGCTGGCCGGCCTGGGCGCCGGGGTCAGCGAAGAGCAGGCGCCGTTCGAGCCTGAATCGGGTGCGTATGCGGCGAAATTCGGTGGCGGCCATCATCACCATGATGACGGCCATCATCACAACCCGCTGGCGCCGATACCGGTGCGGCAGAAGATCCATCGTCCGGGCGACAAGGCCTGAGCATGAGCACGTCCCTGCCCGCCGCTTCGCTGCTGCACCTGCTGCAACTGTGCAGCCCGTCGCTGCCGGTCGGCGCGTACAGCTATTCGCAAGGGCTGGAGGCGGCGATGGCATCCGGCCATGTGAAGGATGAAGCCAGTGCGCGTGCATGGATCATCGACATGCTCGATGAAGTCGTCGCGCGCTTCGAAGCGCCGGTGACATGGCGCTTGCTGCAGGCCTTCGCTGCGCATGATGCGGACGCCGTCGCGTACTGGAATGCACTGTTCATCGCGTCGCGCGACAGTGCCGAATTCCGCGCCGAGACCATACAGATGGGCTACTCGCTGGGCAAGCTGTTGCCCGAGCTGGTGCCCGATGACGCCGCATTGCTGGCGCTGCTGGCAGCGCAGCCTGAACTGCCGTTCCCGACCGCGCTGGCAGCAAGTGCCGTCGCCTTGAAGGTGCCGGCAGACGAGGCGCTGCTTGGCATGCTGTTCTCATGGGCCGAGAACCAGGTGCTGGCCTGCGTGAAGTCAGTGCCGCTCGGTCAGGTGGCCGGACAGCGCTTGCTGCTGTCCTTGCGTCCGCATATCGAGCAGGCGGCGGCGACGGCGAAGACACTGGCTGATGATGAATTGTCCAACTGGTCGCCGGGCCTGTCATTGCTGTCGATGCAGCATGAAGTGCAGTATTCCCGGCTGTATCGTTCCTGATCGGCGGATCGATGTAAGCACTGATGGATGCACAGACTGGTGATCTGATTGACCGAATTCCTGAATTTTCTTGAGAGACTGAACCATGACTATTTCCAATCCCCTGCGCGTCGGTATCGGCGGCCCGGTCGGCTCCGGCAAGACGGCGCTGTGCGAAATGCTGTGCAAGCAGATGCGCGACCATTACGACATGGCTGTCATCACCAATGACATCTACACCAAGGAAGACATGGAGATCCTGCTGCGCGCGGATGCGCTGCCGGCGGAGCGCCTGATGGGTGTCGAGACCGGTGGTTGCCCGCACACCGCGATCCGTGAAGATGCATCGATCAACCTGGAAGCGATTGCGCGCATGAGTGCAGACTTCCCTGATCTCGACCTGATCCTGGTCGAATCCGGCGGCGACAATCTCGCCGCGACTTTCAGCCCCGAGCTGTCGGACCTGACGATCTATGTGATCGACGTGGCCGGCGGCGAAAAAATTCCGCGCAAGGGCGGCCCCGGCATCACGCGCTCGGACCTGCTGATCATCAACAAGACCGACCTCGCACCGCATGTAGGTGCGAATCTCGACATCATGGCCGCGGATGCAAGGAAGCAGCGCGGCGACCGTCCCTTCGTGTTCACGAACCTGCGCAAGGGCGAGGGTGTGGACGAGGTGATTGCCTTTATTCGCAAGCAGGGGCTGCTGGACGCGGCGAAGGCCTGACGCAAACGATACGACGAATCAATTCGGTACGTATTCCTGCTTCAACTCGTCGAGACCAGCGAGCATCTTTGCATACGCAGCCGCTACCTGCGACGGCTCGCCCTTGACGCCGAGCTCGATGTGGCGGCGGCGGTTCGCATCGCCGACGCTGGGCAGGCTGAACACCTTGACCTTGCCGAACTCGGCCTCGATCGCCTCCATCAGCGGCGTCAGCCGCGACTCGATGCCCTCGTACACGATCACGGATTTTTCTTCGTGCGCCACCTGGTGGAACAGCGATGAATGGTGGGTGTCGAGCGCCCAGGCCATCATCGGCGCGGCCATCACCGGGAAACCGGGCACAAAGTAATGCGCGCCACCGAGTGCGTTGCGCAGCATGAAGCCCGGGATCTTGTTGTAGGGGTTGGGTACGATCTCGGATCCGACCGGGAACTCGCCCATCTTCAGGCGATGCAGATGCTCGGGCGAGTTCAGGTCGGCTGGCTTGCCGGCCTCGGCCGCCATCTCGACGATGCGTTCCTGGATCTTTGCTTTTGCATCCGGATGCAATGCGAGCGGCACACCCAGTGCCGCAGCTGCGCATTGGCGGGTGTGATCATCGGGGGTTGCACCGATGCCGCCGCAACAGAACACGATGTCGCCACTCGCGAGCGTGCGCTTCAGCGTTGCGGTGATGCGCGCCGGGTCGTCGCCCAGATACTCGGCCCAGGACAGGCTCAGTCCACGCTCGCCCAACAGTTCGATGATCTTTGCGAGATGCTTGTCACTGCGCTTGCCTGACAGGATCTCGTCGCCAATGATGATGATGCCGAATGCCATCCGGGTTCTCCGTGCTTGTTCTTGTTTGCTTGTTCTTGTTTGCTTGCTCTTGCTTGTTTTTCTCTGACTGTCTGTATCAGCTTGTTCTTGTCCGCAGATGCATGTCCACGCATCGCGATGCAGACATGATTATTTCATGGGATGGCGGTGCTTCGTGCGACTTGCGTCGCCGAGCTGCGGTTCACAAGCGGTCTTCATCGATCACGGGTTCAACCGGCACATCCCTGATCGGATGGTTGCGCAAGCGCGCCAGCGCATCGAGACAATAGTGCTGGAACCAGAGCCCGCTGAACACGAACACCAGCAGGTACAGCCAGATCGAGACCGCCGCCAGGATCGGGAAAAAGATCACCGACATCACGCCGCCCAGCCACAGCAGGCCGGGCGCGGCACCCAGGCTGCCGGTCACGATGCCGATTGCCAGCAGCGGCCAGCGATGGCGCAGCATGATCTGCCGTCGCTCGTCCTTGTCCGCATAATCGGCCAGTGCATCGTAGGCCATCACGCGCGACGCCAGCCAGCCCCACAGCAGCGGCTGTACGAACAAGGCAAACAGCGGGATCAGGTTCAGCGGCAGCGTCAGCAGCCACGCGATGATGAACACCACAAAGGCCGACAGCGACACCCACAGGCTGCCTGCGAAGGAACCGCCGTGTCGCATCTCGAGTTGCGGATACAGGCGCAGCCCGACATGGCGCGCAATCGCCGGCATCGCCATCGAACCGACCAGCACCAGCGCGGTCACGATCATGAATGGCAGCAGCAGCCACATCGCCAGCAAGGGCACCAGGATCGCACGCACCGAGTTCAGGCCGATCGAGTCCAGCATGTCGCCGGCAGCGTGGAACAAGCCGTAATCGGCAAACCATGCATGCAACTGATCGATCAGGGGCTGCAGTCCGTACCACAGCGCGCCACCCCACAGTGCGACAGCGACAATGAACGGCAGGATGGTCAGCAGCAGCATACGGATATGCAGCTGGGAGACCAATGCGCGGAAGAAAGAAACGAATACGGGCGTCATGTTCGAACCATTATAAAGAGGCGCCTGTCATGCCAGCTTGATGGCACGGCGGTGCCAGGCGTCCATCGTCCGGCGGCCAGACAGGCGACGCTCGGGCGGCGGGGCAGTGAACCCGGCCGGCATATAATGCGCGCTCTCCACGCCCCACTTTTGAAGGAAGAACGATGTCCCTGATCATGACCAGCACCGGTCTGCAGTATGAAGACCTGACCGTCGGCGACGGCGAAGAAGCGAGCGCCGGCAGCTATGTCAGCGTGCACTACACCGGCTGGCTGCAAAACCCGGATGGCAATGAAGGCGAGAAATTCGACTCCAGCGTCGATCGCGACGAGCCTTTCGAATTTCCGCTCGGCGCCGGCCATGTGATCCAGGGCTGGGACCAGGGTGTGCAGGGCATGAAGGTCGGCGGCAAGCGCCGGCTGGTGATCCCCTCAGCCCTCGGCTACGGTGCGCGCGGCGCCGGCGGCGTGATCCCGCCGCATGCGACGCTGATCTTCGATGTGGAGCTGCTCGGCGTCTGAGACTGCCCGGCGTTCAATCACGCGACGCCGGCGACGCGGCGCATTGCATGGCGCCACAGCGCGCCGGGTCGGCGTTCAGGCGGTGCCCGCTGCGGCGTCGCCGTTGAAGAGCTTGCGCATGTTGCGCCCTACCTGCTCTTCGATCTTGGACTTAAAACCCTTCAGCATGAAGCCGAGGTTGATGTCGAGCTGCGCACGACCTTCGGTCAGCGCCAGCGTGCCCGACACGCCGCTGCGCTTGAAGCTGAGCACATCGCCTTCCCAGCTGCAGGTCATCTCGTAATCGGCGGTCATCTGATCGGCCACCTTTTGCGCCGCACTGCGCGCATCGTCCATGGACAGCGCATGGTCTTCGACCAGCGTGATATCGGCCATACGGCCTCCTTGTTATTTTTGCAGGACTTGCGGGTTCAGCAGGTTGGGCGGGGTCTGCCCGGATAGTGCGGCGATCAGGTTGGCAGCGGCGGTGTTGGCCATCGCCATCCGCGTATTCAGCGACGCACTGCCGATATGCGGTGTCAGCGCGACATTCTTCAGCTCGAGGAAGCCCGGGTTGAAGTTGGGCTCGTTCTCGAACACATCGATGCCGGCTGCGCCGATCTGGCCGGCCTTCAATGCGCGGATCAAAGCCGCATCATCGATGATGCCGCCACGCGCGATGTTCACCAGCGTTGCGGTCGGCTTCATCATCGCCAGTTCTTTTTCACCGATGGTGTGATGCGATTCCGCCGAGTATGGCAGCACCAGCACGATATGGTCGGCGTTCTTCAACAATTCTTCGCGCGACACATACTGCGCGTTGTTGGCCTTCGCCTCGAGCTCCGGCGACAGGCGCGAACGGTTGTTGTAGATGACCTTCATGTTGAAACCCATCGAGCGGCGCGCAACCGCCTGGCCGATGCGTCCCATCCCGATGATGCCGAGCGTCGAGCCGTGCACGTCATTGCCCATGTAACCGTCGTAGGTCCATTTCTTCCACTCGCCGGCACGCAGCGAATGTTCGGATTCGGTGATGCGGCGCGCAGCGGCCATCATCAGCGCCCAGCCGAGGTCGGCGGTGGTTTCGTTCAGCACGTCCGGCGTGTTGGTGACCATCACGCCGGCAGCGGTCGCGGCCGGCACATCGATGTTGTTGTAGCCGACGGCCATGTTGCAGATCGCCTTCAGGCCGCTGGCCGACTGGATCACGGCGGCAGACAGGCGGTCGGTCGGGTTCGAGAACACGCCATCCTTGCCTTGCAGGCGACGCGACAGTTCGGCCTCGTCATAGGTTTCGTCCTGCTGGTTGGACTCGACCTCGAAATGCTGCGACAGGCGCTCGATCACTTTGGGGAACACCGCGCGGGTGACCAGAATCTTCGGTTTCATTTCAGGCACCTTTCACGAGGATGACATGCACGCGATACGGGCCGTGCGCGCCGAGCACGATGGTTTGCTCGATATCGCCGGTGCGCGACGGGCCGGAAATGAAATTGGTCGCGCGCGGCAGTTCGCCACGCTCCCGCTTCGCGAGCGCGAACGCATCTTCGATGCCACCGACGATGCGCGACATCGGCACGATCGCGATATGCGTCTCGGGCAGCAGCGCAGCCGATGCAAAGGTCTCGGGACCGGAGAGCAGCATCAGGGTGCCGGTCTCGGCCACCGCGCAAAAGCAGCCGGTCACGCCGACCAGGTCTTCATTGACCGGCGGACGGAATTCCACGCTCACGCCGGAGCCATCCCACGGCAGCGCACGCAGCGTCTCCCAGGCAATCGCATTCGGCGTCACGCCAATGCCATTCAGATAACGTGCGACGGCGGCCGGCACCTGGTCCAGCGAAGCCACTTCGTCGAGGGTCTGCGAAGTGCGCAGCGCCTGCTGGCGGAAACGCTCGACCAGATCGGGCCCGAGGTCGGGGCGCGGGCCGTCGGCATGGTCGGCCAGATACTGGCGCACCTGCGCGTATTCGGCCTCGGTGGGCTGGGCGGGTCGGTTCTGGGCCTTGCGGATGCGGCCGAGAATGGCACTGCGTGCGGCGGAGGTATCCATGGTCTCCTCTGAAAATGGTTGCGAGATTCTAGCCCAGCCACCACCCCAAAAGCCTGCAGGGCTGCGGGTTTTCGCGTGATTTAATTTCAGAGCGCGCGGGCAAATTATTCAAGGCCGGGCGGCTGCCGCTGCCGGCTATTTGCATATTCAAAATTCATCTAAGCCGGGTTTGTGGGGCAAGCCCCCTTTGCCTTAAAATACAAGGCTTTGCAATTGGAGCGCAGATTCAGGATGCGCGCAGCGCTGCGGCGCAGCGATGTTGCCCCTGCCGCTCCGCCCGGAATGGTCGTCGCCGTTCACATCGGATGTTCGCATCGGATGTTTGCACAGGATGTCGGCATCTGATCGTCGGGTCGCATGATTGAATGTTTCAAAAATAGATAGGACTGGCCCATATGACCCACGTTGTGACCGAATCCTGCATCCGCTGCCGTTATACCGACTGCGTTGATGTGTGCCCGGTGGACTGCTTCCGCGAAGGCCCGAACTTTCTCGCGATCGACCCGGACGAGTGCATCGACTGCGCAGTGTGCGTCGCGGAGTGCCCGGTCAATGCGATCTACGCCGAAGAAGACGTGCCGGCAGACCAGCAGCAATTCATCAAGCTGAATGTGGAGCTGGCGCGCAAATGGCCGTCGATCACCAAGTCCAAGTCCGCGCTCGACGAGGCCGAGGAATGGAAGGATGTGAAGGAAAAGCTGCAGTTCCTGCAGCGCTGATGCAACGGGCGCCGCGCGCCCCTGACTTGATGTTGACCCCGTGCCCCGGCTGATGCCGGGGTCGGCTTTTATTCCCGCTGAAACGAATGAATACTTCTGTCGCTCCCATTGAAACCGATGCCGTCATCGTCGGCGCCGGCCCGGTCGGCCTGTTCCAGGTCTTCGAACTCGGCCTGCTCGAAATCAAAGCCCATGTGATCGATTCGCTGAATGCCGTCGGCGGCCAGTGCGTCGAGCTGTATCCGGACAAGCCGATCTACGACATCCCGGCCGTGCCCAGCTGCACCGGCCAGGAACTGACCGACAACCTGCTGAAGCAGATCGCGCCTTTCGAGCCGACCTTCCACCTCGGCCAGGAAGTGACCGTGGTGCAGAAGCGTGAAGACAGCCGCTTCGACCTCGAAACCTCGACCGGCACGAAATTCATCACCAAGACCATCTTCATCGCGGCCGGCGTCGGTTCGTTCCAGCCGCGCACGCTGAAGGTCGATGGCATCGAAGACTTCGAAGGTAAGCAGCTGTTCTATCGCGTGAAGGATCCGTCGCGCTTCGAGGGCCGCAACATCGTCATCTGCGGTGGCGGCGATTCCGCACTCGACTGGGCACTGAACCTGCAGGGCAAGGCCGAGTCCGTGATCCTGGTCCATCGTCGCGAGGAATTCCGCGCCGCGCCGGCGTCGGTCGCGAAGATGAAGGAACTTTGCGAGCAGTACGAGATGCAATTCCTGGTTGGCCAGGTGACCGGCTTTGAAGCGACCGACGGCACGATGACCGAGATCAAGGTCACCGGCGCTGACGGCGTAACCCGTCGCCTGCCGCTGGATGACCTGCTGGTGTTCTTCGGCCTGTCGCCGAAGCTGGGCCCGATCGCCGAGTGGGGCCTGGAGATCGAGCGCAAGCAGCTGGTGGTCGATACCGAAAAGTTCGAAACCAATGTGCCGGGCATCTTTGCGGTCGGTGACATCAACACCTACCCGGGCAAGAAGAAGCTGATCCTGTCGGGCTTCCATGAGGCGGCGCTGGCCGCGTTCGGCGCTGCGCCGTACATCTTCCCGGAAAAGAAGATCCACATGCAGTACACGACGACCTCGCCGAAGCTGCACAAGGTGCTCGGCGTCGAAAGCCCGGTGTTCGACTGATCCGCGTCATTGGCGACCTTCGCGGGTCGCGCCTTCTGGTCGCCGTTCTTGGTCAGACCTCTGCGCCGCACCAAAAAAAAGACACCCACGGGTGTCTTTTTTTTTCGCGCTGCCGCTTCTCACATCGCGGCTGTCCCCGGGTCGCTTGCGCTACCTGCCCTTCAGCCAGCCCTGCAACACCGCGGCCTTCGGCTCACCGAGCACGAAGCGCGCAGCGCCCCGGCCATCGATGAAGGCCACATACGGCGTCATGCCGCGCCATTCCGGGTTGACTGCATACTGCAGCGCCTGCATTGAACCGCGAAACGCAAACAGCCTGTCGGCCGGTGCGTAATGCACATCGCGCAGCAAGGCAGCGTCATCCTCGGCATCGATCGACACCACCAGCAGCGACAGCGGCGATCTGCCGCCCGAGCTGAACTGTGCGCGCTGCTTCGCGAGGTTCGCGATCGCGCCCGGGCAGTGCGTGCAGGTGACGGACGTGAACACCACGATCGCCGGCTGCTTCATCGTGCGTACCAGGGACGGCCAGGTCGCCTTGTCGAAGGTCTCGACCGCCACTGGCGCAGCAAAGGCTGTGCTGGCTGAAAAAGTTGCGATGACAATGGTGGCTGCGATGGCTGCACCGGTCACGGCAACCGCCGCCACGCAGCGCGCCAGCGCCTCAGCGCAGTTCTTCCACATGGATCTCATCTTCGGTTCTCCATACGACGGCGATACGGTCGCCCTGTGCGACCAGTCGCGGATGATCATTCTCGAGCGGCGATGTCGCCAGCTCACGCAAACGGAAACGGCGGCCACCGTCGGTGGACAGCCACGCGCGCAGATGCGTGCGCTCGCCATCAAAACTGCGCCAGACGATGACTACCCGCGCACCTGCGACGGCCACGTCCGCATGATCGGCCTTCGCATCCGGCAAGTCGATCACCTTGCGCTGCGGCTTGCCTTGCGGGTCCAGGCGTGCATAACGCACACGCTGCCGCCCCCCGCGCTCGCCAAACCATACCGCGTGATAGCCACCGCCCGGGTCACGCGCAAGACCGGGGCCATGATGCGGGCAGGCCTTCAGCACCCAGCCGTCTTCGCTGGCGCGCTGCAGCGCCACGGGCTGCGCGCTGCCGACGCGCGCAAACGCATGGTCGCGCACACTGCCGGCGAACACATGGCGCCACAAGGCCGACACGCCCCGCTGCGGCTCGGCCACCAGCGCGATGCGGCAGCACTCGCAGCTGTAATCCGCCAGCCGGGTGTCGTCGCTGAAGCTGCGGCCGCCATCGGTGGATACGTTGTAATAGATCGCCGCACCTTCATACGCACTCATGTCGCCGCCGTGCGCAGCCCACGCACGCTCGGCATCGCGCTTGTCGATCCAGAAGGTGTACAGATCACCGCGCACATCGAACAGAATGGATTCGAAACGATGCGTAATCACCTGCCTGTCCTGGTGCACGGTATACGGTGCGGAGAAGCTCGCGCCGCCATCGTCGGAACGCAGCATGCGGATCTCGCCGGTGTAGGGTTTTGCCAGCGGCCGTGTGTAGCTCAGGACCACCTGCCCGTGCTTGCCAAACGCCAGCTTCGGCCGGTTGTCGCCATTGGTGGCAACCGTCTCGCCGCCGATATCGATCACGCGGCGCTCGCCCCAGCGGCCATCGCTGCCGCGCTGCTGCACGAACAGCTGCCCGTGATCGACCGCCGTCACCCACAGGCTGCCATCGGGTGCAAATGCCGCACCGGTCGCCAGTTGAGGCTTACCGTGGCCCGCATGCTGTGCAGTGGCCGGTGCGGCATGCATGACGATCATCAGTGCCAGCACGCTCCACGCAGCACGCATCATTGCGCTTGCTCGCATCACCATTTGCCCTCCAGTCCGACATACGCAGCGCGCGGCAAGGCGGGCGCATACAGCGCACCCTGCGAGGTGGCCGACGCGCTGTCGGCATAACGTTTGTCGGCGATGTTCAGTACACGTGCAAACACGGACCAGCGCGCATCCAGCGCTTGCGACACCCGCAGGTTGAACACATCATGACCTGCGTATTTGCCGTACTGGTTGCCGGCATCCAGATAGTACGAGCCCAGCTTCACCCATTCCAGTTGCGCAGCGGTGCCCGGCGCCGGCGCCCAGCTCAGGCGCAGATTGCCCAGCAGGCGCGGCGACGCCTCGATTTCCTTGCCTGAGTAATTGACCGTCGGGCTCACTGCCCACTCCAGATAGCGGTGATTCGCATAGGAAGCGGCCATGTCGATTCGCCAGTGCGTGCTCAATTCATGACCCAGCCCCAGTTCGACGCCACGGTGACGGGTAGAACCGTTGTTGGTCTGCACGGTCACACCTGACGCATCCCTGTAGCCCAGCAGATCATCGCGCTTGGTCAACTGATACGCCACCACTTCATAGCGCCAGCCTGCCCGATTGCCTCGCAAGCCCAGTTCAACTTGCTCGGCCAGGATGGGCTTCAGGTCCAGCGCAGCTTGCGCCGCTGCCGGCGATGTGTTGTTTGCGCCGGAGCGGAACAGCTGGTTTTCGGAAGGGGTGCGGAAGCCCTGGTTGTATGACGCAAATGCATGCGCATCATCAGCCAGTGCCCAGGTCGCACCCAGCTTCGGACTCAGTCGCGAGAAGCTCTGTGCGCCATCGGCTACCTGATAAAAGCCGCCGGCATGCGCGACGGCTGCGAGCTGATTGTCCAGCGCATAGCGCGCATGATCGTAGCGCAGGCCGGCGGTGAGCCGCAGGTGCTCGAGCGGTGACGTTTCGAGATGCAGGTAAGGGGCGATGCTCTGGTACGCCACCTTGTAATCGTAGATGCGCGCACCCAGCGTGTAACCGGTGAAATTGCGTGACAACCCTGACGTCGCAGGATCCGACAAAAGTGTGATCTTGTTTTCCCTGCGCTCACTCGGACTGTAGTCAAGGTCAATACCTGTGATCAGGCGCGTACGCCAGGAATCGTCAAGGTTCCGGCGATACTTGAGCATCAGTCCCACAGATTGCACGGCCGTTTTTTCAATACGTCCGGTACAAGGGTTGCTGCTGCAGGAAAAATTGAAGGTGCCGTTCAGATCCATCCGGTTGTCGCGGAAGTAAGGCGTGATCGACAACTGCGCGCCCTGCCCGAGATCGGTCTCGATCGCCGATGACATGCGCAACGCATCGACGATGCGATAGCCTGGCGAGCGCAGGTTCACGGTGGGCGTGGCCAGATACATGTCCCACGGCAGCGCCGAGTTCGCACCGGTCTGCTGATCGATGTGCGTGGCGCCGATGATGGTCTTGATCACGGTGCGGCTGTCACGCTCGTAGTCCCAGCGCAGGTTCACGCTCTGACGGTCATACGCGGTCTTTGCGCGCCAGCCATCGGTGTGCGTGAGGTTCAGGTCGCCGCGCAGCGTGCTGCTGCCATGGCCAGCTTTGCCACCACGGCCATCGCTGCCATCGCGACCACCCAGACGCCCGCTGTCAAAACCCCCGAGCAGACGGGCAAAGCCGAAACTGCCGCCCTCCACCGTGAGGTCGGCGCCGGCCTGCTCGCGCGGGGTGCGCGTCAGCACGTTGACGATGCCACCGACCGCATCCGACCCATACAGCGCCGAGCCAATGCCGCGCACGACCTCGACGCCACCTGCGGAAGGAATGTTCAGCTCGTACAACGCGTTGTGGTTGAAGTTACCGGTCGCACGGACCGGAATGCCATCTTCAAGGAACAGGTACAGCGGGCTGGTGGTGAAGCCCTGGCGAATCGCCGTGGTGTGGCCTTCGCCATTGGTGACGCCGATCGCCACACCCGGTATCTGGCCCAGCAGCTGCTGGGGATGCGACGGACGGGTCTGGACGATCGCGCTGCGCTCGATGACGCCGACGGCCGACGGGGTTTCGGACAACAAAGTCTGCTCGCGGGTGCCGGTGACGGTCACCGCAGGCAGCAGGGTAACGGGGGTCTCGGCCAGCGCCGCATCGGCGATGACGAGGGCCGCTGCCGCCAGCGCGGGCGGTAGCAAATGACGCATGGGTAATTCTCCTGAAACAACAGATAGCGACCCGGCACAGCAGGGTGGGCCGGGTCAGTAAGCAAGGACTTGCGTTCAGGAGAAAACAGGCGGGGCGCGCGACTGCAGCGCATGGCCGGGGAAGGCCGGGACAGGTGAGACGACTGAAGGTGGCAGTGCAAGCGTCGCCACGGCCAATGGCAGGTAGCGGCGCGCATCGAATTCCGGTGCCGCGCCGGTCGCTGCGCACAGCACGCAGTGATCGGCATGGGCGGTGGCGTGGGTCGTCGCCGGTTGGTCGCCAGCAGCCTGGTCCACTGCAAATTGACCGGCGGCCGCGGCCGACGCATCGACCTTGACCCAGCGTATGCCGGAGCTGACGCAGACCTCGATCCATTGCGCGCCCTGCTCGGCCCGCATGCTGGCCATCGCCGGCAGCAACGACTGCAACAGCAAGGCGGCCAACAACCAGCCGGAAAGCAGCGAACGATGGATACGACGGAAAGCCATAGGGCAAGATTTTAACATTGCGGCATGTACCGGTCAGATCGTGTTCAGGATTGCGCCTAGTTCGAGCGACAACCGCACAATTTGCTGAATTAAGTACTCTCCGGCCAACAACGCAGCCAACAACGGGCGTATTTCCTTGCGGGGGCTGTCTAAATAGATGGAGCGCGAGTCTGGATAGGGTTTCATGAAAAGCAATTCAATCGACAGAAAACCTATCCCTTTGCGATGATGAATACCGAGTTCAAGAATGACTAAGGATTCTTCCGCAGCGCGGAATTTCCTTGTGTTAAATTCCGAAAAATGTCGCGTTAATCCGGTATTGACGTGAAAGCAATAGAAAGTACTGGCACTCAAGCCTTTGCCCGAAAGTAGGCGTTAACCTCGCGGCAAGGTCGTGGAAATGTTTGGGACTTGCATTTGCTGCATTGCGGAAACGCCGAATAGACGACACAATTTGAGCGTCTTGAATGAGGGGTCATCATGCTCTACCAACTGCACGAAATGAACCGCACCTTGCTCAGCCCGCTGATCCAGTGGGCCGAGGCATCGTCCAAGCTGTTCACGAACCCGGTGTCGCCCTTCGCGCATACCCCCTTCGCGCAGCGCATTGCTGCCGGCTATGAATTGATGTTCCGTCTGGGCAAAGAGTACGAGAAGCCCGCGTTCGGCATCACCCATACGGAAGTGCATGGCGTACAGACCGCGATCATCGAAGATGTGGCGGTTGAAAAGCCCTTCTGCAAGCTGATCCACTTCCGCAAGGACAGGCACCACCCGACACTGAAGGACCTGAAGCAGCCGGCGGTGCTGCTGGTCGCGCCGCTGTCGGGCCACCATGCAACGCTGCTGCGCGACACCGTGCGCGCGCTGCTGACCGACCATGACGTGTACATCACCGACTGGACCGATGCCCGCATGGTGCCGATGGACCAGGGCGCCTTCCATCTGCATGACTACATCTATTACGTGCAGGAATTCATCCGCTTCCTCGGTGAAGGCGTGAACGTGATCTCGGTGTGCCAGCCGACAGTACCCGTGCTGGCCGCGATCTCGCTGATGGCGTCGGCGAAGGAAAAGGTCTTGCCGAAGACCATGGTGATGATGGGCGGCCCGATCGACCCGAGCAAGTCGCCGACGGCAGTGAATGACCTCGCCACCAACAAGCCCTATACGTGGTTCGAGAACAATGTGATCTACAACGTGCCGCCGAACTACCCGGGCTATGGCCGTCGCGTTTATCCCGGCTTCCTGCAGCATGCGGGCTTCGTTGCGATGAACCCGCGTCGCCATGCGCAGAGCCACTGGGAGTTCTACCTGCACCTGCGCGAAGGCGACAACGAGTCGGCCGAGGAGCACCGCAAGTTCTATGACGAGTACAACGCGGTGCTCGACATGCCGGCCGAGTACTACCTCGAAACCATCAAGACCGTGTTCCAGGACCATGCACTGCCGCAGGGCACCTGGGATGTCGAAGGCAAGCGCGTGCGGCCGCAGGACATCAAGACCGTGGCGCTGTTCACGATCGAGGGTGAGCTCGACGACATCTCCGGCTCCGGCCAGACGCGTGCCGCGCATGAGCTGTGCGCCGGCATTCCGAAGGACATGAAGCAGCACTACACCGCGCCCAAGTGCGGCCACTACGGCATCTTCTCCGGCCGCCGCTGGCGCGAGATGATCGCGCCGCGCATCACCGAGTTCATCAAGGCACATGCCTGAGCAACGCCGATGATGCACTGACCAAGGCCGCCTGCGGGCGGCCTTGTCGTTGGTGGTTGCCGCGCAGCGCCGAGGCTATCCACAGCGCCGATCACGGCTGTGCGCGCGCAAATCGCGGATAATGTCGGCCTATGTCACGCCCCCCTTCATCGCTGGCCGACCGCATCGAGGACTTGCTGCCGCAGACCCAGTGCACCAAGTGCGGCTACCCTGCGTGCCGCCCGTATGCGGAAGCGGTCGCCGAGGGCAGCGCCGGCTACAACCAGTGCCCGCCGGGTGGTTCCGAAGGTGTCGCACGACTGGCTGCGCTGCTGGGCAAACCGGTCATCCCGATCAACCCCGTGAATGGGGTAGAACGCGAGCGGCCGGTCGCGATCATCGATGAAGCGGTCTGCATCGGCTGCACGCTGTGCATACAGGCGTGCCCGGTGGATGCCATCGTTGGCGCCGCGAAGCAGATGCACACAGTGGTGGCAGCGCTGTGTACCGGCTGCGACCTGTGCGTGGCGCCCTGCCCGGTCGATTGCATTGCGATGCTGCCGGTCACGCCGGGCCAGACCGGCTGGGCCGCGTGGTCGCAGGCGCAGGCCGATGATGCACGCCGCCGGCATGACGCCCGCAACGCAAGGCTGAAGCGCGACAAGGAAGAGAATGACGCGCGACTGGCCGCCAAGGCTGCGGCCAAACTGCAGGAAGTGGAATCGGCGACGCCGCTTTCCGATGCCGAGCGCGCCGAGAAGGAACGCAAGCGCGCCATCATCCAGGCCGCGATCGAACGCGCGCGCTTGCAGAAAGAGGCCGCGCAACAGCAAGCGCTGCAAAAGCAGGCAGACCGCAAAGCATGAACGGCGATGAACACCAATGAACACCGATAAGCGCCGCGAGATCTTCACCCGGCTGCGCGCGGCCAACCCGCACCCGACCACCGAGCTTGAATACACCACGCCCTTCGAGCTGCTGATTGCGGTGATCCTGTCGGCGCAGGCAACTGATGTGGGCGTCAACAAGGCAACCCGCAAGCTGTACCCGGTAGCGAACACACCGCAGGCCATTTACGATCTTGGCGTCGAAGGCCTGACTCCGTATGTGCAGACCATCGGCCTGTACCGCAACAAGGCAAAGAACGTGATCGAGACCTGCCGTATCCTGCTCGAACAACATGGCGGACAGGTGCCGAACGACCGCGAGGCCTTGCAGGCGCTGCCCGGCGTCGGCCGCAAGACCGCGAATGTGGTGCTCAACACCGCGTTTGGCGTGCCGGCGATGGCGGTCGATACGCACATCTTCCGCGTGTCGAACCGTACCGGGATTGCACCCGGCAAGAACGTGGACGTGGTGGAGCAGAAGCTGATGAAATTCGTGCCGCAGGAGTTTTTGATGGATGCGCACCATTGGTTGATACTGCATGGCCGCTACACCTGTACCGCGCGCAGCCCGCAGTGCTGGAATTGCCTGATCGCCGACCTGTGCGAGTTCAAACAAAAGACGCCGCAGCCCGAAAAGGGCGTCTGAACCCGTTCGGCAAGCGCTGACGATCCCGACGAGAGACACCTGCCAGCTGCCCCTCTGTAAAAAGACACGCCATGGAAGCATTCATCAACAGCGCAGCCGTTGTCGCCCTCGGCGAGTTGGGCGACAAAACGCAGGTGCTGGCGCTGCTGCTGGCGGTGCGCTACCAGCGCAGCTGGCCCATCCTGGCCGGCATCTTCCTCGCGACCCTGCTGACGATGGGCGTCACTGCGCTGCTCGGCACCACCATCTCATCCTTCCTGCCGCCGAGCTGGCTGCGCTGGGTACTGGTTGCGATGTTCTTTGCGGTCGCCGTATGGACGCTAGTGCCCGAGGGCGATGATGACGATGAAGATGATGTACCGCTCAAGTCTTCACGCAGCCTGGTGCTTGCCGCTTTCGTGACCTTCGTCCTTGCCGAGTTGGGCGACAAGTCACAGATCGCGACCCTGGTGATGGCTGCCAAATACGGTGATTTCGTGCCCGTGATGGCCGGCGCTACCGTCGGCGAGATGTTCGCGATCGCACCAGCTGTGCTGCTGGGCCAGACGACCGCGCAATGGCTCCCGATGAAATGGGTGCGCGTCGCCGCCGCTGCGCTGTTCGCGGCCTTTGGTACCTGGGTCCTGGTGTTTGGCCTCGAATGAAACGACCGGAGCACTGAACCATGTTCAACCCGACCAAGGATGAAGTGCGCCGCTTCTTTTGCGACACCTGGCGCAAGACACAAGCCAACGAAGTGCTGACGCCACTGGAAGTCATTGCGCGCGACTGGCTGCTGCAGCATCCGGAGTATCACGACGAACTGTCCGACGCCGAAGCGGCGCAGAGCGCGGACTACGACATCGCGAAGGGACAGTCCAATCCCTTCCTGCACCTGTCGATGCACCTGTCGATCACGGAGCAAGTATCTATCGACCAGCCACCCGGCATACGCGCTGCATATGAATTACTGGCTTCCCGGCTTGGGGAACACGATGCCCAGCATCAGGTGATGGAATGCCTGGGCGAGATGCTGTGGACCGCTCAGCGCAATGGCACAGCGCCGGATGGCATCGCCTACGTCGAGAACGTGAAACGCAGGGCACAGCGCTGATCAATACAAAGCGCCATGCCGCAAGCGCGCGTCAGCAAAAGATAAAGGCCAGCATGGCCGGATCATCGATCAGATGATTGTTTGCGTAGATCGTGAACCGATGGATCAGGCAAGCGATCGCGTCGAACAATTCGTGCAGTTTCACAAAAAATGACGCCCCTAATCACGAACACGAAAGTGACTTGTCGAGATCCCGCGCAGAAATTTCACTGATCTTCCACTGACCCTGCTTGCGGTTCAGCATATAAAACCAGCCGCTTACGGCGGTCGAACTATCTTTAAGTACGGTGCGCACCGATCGCGTGGAGACCACTGCAGTATTTGCATTGAGCAGGCATGGAACGATGTCCGTAATCTCGAGCCGGACCGCTCCCTGCTTCGCTTCGATGCCTTCGATGTAACGCTTCCACACCTGCGCAAAACTCGATGTGTCGGTATAGCCGACGTGATTGCCGTCTGGCTGATGGAAGATCACGGGCATGTCGTAAATCTTGCCGGCAATCGCTTCCGTATCCTTGTCGTTCATCAGGCGTGCGTAGTCGGCGAATAATTGCCGGATCTCGGCCTGGTCACTGCCATTTTTTTTCGCCTGTGCAGCCTCCTCTGCGCTCAACTGCGATGCCGAGGCTAATGCCAGCACAAGGACTGATAGTCGCGACAAGATGGGGAATAAGTGGCTCATCATTTTCATTTCAGCAATAGGCGCTTCTGATGATGATAACCTGCCATTGGTTTTAAAGAAGTAATCCCTCACCAAGGTCCGGCCTTGAAGCCAATGTTGCTCCCTTGCTTCAAAACTGGCGACTTCCTCTGTTGACGACGGCAAACCGCGAAGGCAAAGCACCGAGCGCTCAACGTCCCGATTCCACGCCCGCAGAATCCGCGCAGCTTTGCCTCGCGCTACATCGTGGTGAAGGCTGGATTCTCCGATAGCCAAATCGTACCTTTTACGGTACATTTTGAGGGCGCACGGTCATGGTCAAGGAAGTTGCGCAGAAGACACCCCTGATTTTCTATCGAAGCGCCAGTGGCAATGAGCCGGTTCGAACATGGCTCAAAGAACTCAGCCAAATCGACAGAGCGGTAGTTGGTCAGGACCTGATGCGAGCTCAATGGCGCTGGCCGGTAGGAATGCCTTTGTGTCGGCCACTTGGCCACGGGCTGTGGGAAGTGCGCTGCGAACTTCCGAGCCAAAGGATTGCCAGGATTATTTTGTGCGTTGATGATGGTGCGCTAGTTGCGTTGCACGCTTTCATCGAGAAGACGCAGAAGACACCAGATGATGAACTGGCATTGGCACGCAAGCGGCAGAAGGAGTTGACATCATGAGCAAGAAACATCACGGATCCACCCTCGATGCCTTCCTCAAAGAGGAAGGCATGTTTGAAGAGGCGCAAGCACTGGCGGTGAAAGAGGTCGTCGTGTGGCAACTGACCGAGGCCATGCAGCAACGCTCACTGACCAAGACACGGCTGGCTGAATTACTGAAAACGAGCCGATCACAAGTCGATCGTCTGCTTGATCCCAAACAGGATGTCATGTTGTCCACGCTGCAGCGCGCCGCTGCTTTTGTCGGCAGAAAGGTGCAGATCGAACTGGTCTGAAGCGATTGAATGCCAGATGAGTCTTTTGCCTTAGCAAATACCTGAAAAACAAAAATGAAAGCGAGTTGGTCCCGTGAAAAATTTTCTATTTGCCTTGGGAGTCAGCGCCATTTTCTCGACTGCTAATGCACATGCACAAGATAAGCTGACACCAGAAGGGCTGATGCATTTGTACGTCAAGCTGGTCAATGAAGAGAACACGGTCGCGCTGCAGGATGTTTATCACTTCCCGCATGTGAAGATCACGGGTGGCAAACTGGCACAGATCGATGATCCGACCATACCCGTGATTGATTTCGACGGATTGAAGAAATCAGGCTGGAAGTACTCCAAGATCAATCAGGTGAAAGTGCTCGCCGAGGGCAGCAATGCGGCCTTGGTGGAACTGAATTTCTCGCGCTTCGATGCGAACGACAAGGAATTCCTGAACCAGACCACTTTCTACAACCTGACCCGCAATAACGGCTATTGGCAGATCATGAGCATACAGTCGATGGGACAGCTGGCCGGCGTGAAAGGAAAGTGACGGTTGCGTAGCAGGCTGGCAGGTAAGATGCCTCGCTTTAGACCTGCTTTGCTTTTTTGCAGGCCGGGGGTGGAATCGAGCCGGGTCGAGGATGCACGATCCTGCCGTGGCCGCTGAAAAATCTACGCTCCTGAACTCGTCACGTGCCAACGCGAATTCTGGTTCGCCGCCGCTTAGTTCGGGATTGCCGACCGGTGGAAGCTGACAATGCGCCATTGACCGTCTCGGCGAGCTACGGCAACGCTAAGCCTGCCCGTACCTTCCGCCGGCATACCATTGATCGTCACTTTCCACAGATCGAACCCCGTGACCACGGCGCTGTCCGCTGACAATTCGCTCACCGTCGTCTGGCCGAGTTCAACGGTAAACGGCGAAAACTTGGCGTAAACAGCCTCGAAATATTTTCGGATGCCTTCGGGAGAGCTGATCAGAGTCTTCGAGGTCGTGCCGAAAAAACTCGCGTCATTCGCGAAGCTTGCAACAACCGCATCCAGATCTTTCCGATTAAGTGCATCTGCCCACGCCTGAACAGCGCCCAAGGCCCCGGCTTTTGGTTCGGCCATAGCGGACGTGGAAACCAGGATCATGAATGCAAAAAAGGCATGTTTTAGTTTGCTCATCGGCGTTCTCCCTCTGGCTTGTTGATGGGTTAATTGGCTTATCACATGGTGCTTGTTTCCCTGCTCATTATCAGTCAATTGGAAACGTGGTGGCTTGCCCCCCCTTGAAATGAGCGCTGGTTAAAACAGGGATCCTGCTTCGAGGGCAAGAAAATTAAAAATGTGATTCTGTTTGATTACATGATATTCAGCTGTGAGCTGACCTTTACAAAGGAAAGCGTCAGTGAAGTGTTCAATGCATTCACTGAGTAAAATAAGTGCAGGTATTTGTATAAACTATAGAAATAGCAAATTACCTGAGCCGAGCAATGGCAAAGCAAAAGAGGAGCCACGAAATGACTGCCGAGCGATGGCTTGAGCGGTCTCGTTTGACAACGATTCTCAATGCCATCAGGAACGATCCTTACATAAAAGCCTGGGGCGCCATCACCAGTCACTTCGCAAGAATCGAAATCCTTACCTGGGATGACGTGCTGATTGCACTTCACCTTGCGTATAGCTGGATGCCCACCATTCCAAAACTTGAGAAGACATTTTCATTGGCGCGCAGTGAGCATGACGAGGTAGTTCGTATACTCAACCGTATCCGCCAGGGTGGTGAACTGCCGAATCGTGAAGAGCTTGCGTTGTTGAAGCGGTTGAGCAACAACTCAATTATTGGCGCTTCGAAATTGCTACATTTTATTGCTCCGGATCGTTGCCCGATCTGGGACAAGCGTGTCGCGCAGAGTTTTTTCTGGGACGGCGTGTCGGATGCAAACCAAATTAGCCGATATGAGGCATATCGATCTGCATTGTCCGATTGGCTGAAGATTTCAGATGTGCTGAGTCGGATTTTTGAAATGCAAAAAGACGCTTCTTTGCCACTCAGCAATGCGACCCCACTCAGGATACTTGAGCTGGTTCTCTTCGAACAATCCCAACCTTGAAGAGTCCAAACTGTTCGAGCGCGGCTGCCGGGTACAGGCTTACTCGTCCAGCGCACAGCTCACTGGCTGTGCATTCAGCAAGCCTGTCAGCATCCCGGGTTCCAGACTAACCAGAAAACCCCGCCGCCCGCCGTTGATGTAAATCAGCGGCAGTTCGAGGATGGTGGATTCGACGTACACGGGGATCTGCTTTCGGGTGCCGAATGGCGAGGTGCCGCCGATCAGGTAGCCGGTGTGCCGGCTCGCCTCGTCGGGTGTGCAGGGTTCGATGCTCTTGCGGGCTGCCTGTCGTGCGAGGTTCTTGGTCGATACCTTGCAATCGCCATGCATCAGGATGATCAGCGGCTTCTTCTGCTCATCCTTCATCACCAGTGTCTTGATCACATGGTGCTCGTCCACGCCCAACTGGCGCGCGGATTCGCCGGTGCCGCCGTGCTCGACGTAGTCGTACGGATGACGGCCGTAGCTGACCCGGTGCTTGGTCAGGAACTGCGTTGCGGGGGTTTCGGAGACGTGTTTGCTCATCGGCGCATCGCAAGGCAATCAATCATCGTTGCAGGCCGCGATGAAACGATGCATTGATGCGGCAGCATGATCCTGCAGCGTGTTCGCGGTCATTGCAAGCGGCAACAAAAAACCGCGGCAAGCCGCGGTTTTCTGGAAGGAGGTTCTGCTTACTTGCGCAGCACCAGGGTGCCGGGCAGGCTGGCGAGATACGCAGCGATGTCGCGGATCTCGGCCTTCGACAGCGGCTTGGCCATGCCACCCATGATCGCGTTGCCGCGACCGTTGGCAGCGTTGCCACCGCGCTGGTACGCGACGAGCGCGTGCTCGAGGTAGTCGGCGTGCTGGCCGGCCAGTTTCGGATAGCTCGGGTCGACCGGGCTGTTGTAGTCGGCGCCGTGGCAGGATGCGCAGTTGTATTTCTGGGCAGCGGCTTTGCCGGCCTCGACGTTGCCGGCGAAGGCGTTGAACGACAGCGCGACGGCCAGCAGTGCAAAAATCTTTTTCATGGTGTCAGGCTCCGATTATTTCTGCTGCGCGTAGTACGCGGCCAGGTCGGCGATATCCTGGTCGGACAGGCCCTTGGCGATGCCCACCATCGACGGATGGGAACGCTCGCCTTTCTTGTAGGCGTTCAGTGCGGCGACAATGTACTTCTCGTTCTGGCCGCCCAGCATCGGGACACGGTAGACCTCGGGATACGTGGCCTTGTAGCCGCCGGCGATGCCATGGCAGCCGATGCACATCGCAACCTTGTTTTTGGCAGCTGCAGCGTCGCCTTTGATGTCAGCGGCAGCGGACACCTGAGCTACGGTCGCCAGCGCGAGTAGAGCAAAGATTTTTTTCATGATGGCTGGTAGAAAGTTCGAAATGGGTTCGACGGACTCAGGCCAGATTCGCCAAAATTCGGCTTCACAACATTGTCAAAAATGTTGCCCCGTCGCACAGCGCCCGCGATTCTAACCGATTAGCCCCGCTCAGTCCAATTCTCGCCCTCTGATCGACGATGAAATCCGCATAGCGCACCTCATTTTGTTCGCGAGAACGCTATACTCGATCTTCTTTTCTTGACTGATGAGTCTATGTCTACGTTGCCCCGCTTTGAAGGCTCCGAGCACTATGTCGCTACGCAGGACCTGAAACTGGCCGTGAATGCCGCGCTGACCCTGCAGCGTCCGCTGTTGATCAAGGGTGAGCCCGGCACCGGCAAGACGATGCTGGCCGAGGAGGTCGCAGCGGCGCTGAAGATGCCACTTTTGCAATGGCATATCAAGTCCACCACCAAGGCGCAGCAAGGCCTGTATGAATATGACGCAGTCTCGCGACTGCGCGATTCGCAGCTCGGCGACGAGCGGGTCAAGGACATCCACAATTACATTGTCAAGGGCGTGCTGTGGCAGGCATTCACGTCGGACGAACCGGTGGTGCTGCTGATCGACGAGATCGACAAGGCCGACATCGAGTTCCCGAACGACTTGCTGCGCGAGCTGGACCGGATGGAGTTCTATGTGTACGAGACGCGCGAGATGGTGCGCGCGAAGCACCGGCCGCTGGTGATCATCACGTCCAACAATGAAAAAGAGCTGCCGGATGCGTTCCTTCGCCGCTGCTTCTTCCACTACATCAAATTCCCGGACAAAGAGACGATGCAGCAGATCGTCGATGTGCACTTCCCGGGCATCAAGCAGGCGCTGCTGGCGCAGGCGCTGACCACCTTTTTCGAGGTGCGCGAGATCGCCGGCCTGAAGAAGAAGCCATCGACGTCCGAGCTGCTGGACTGGCTGAAGCTGCTGCTGGCTGAAGACATTCCGCCTGAAGCGCTGCGCAGCCAGGACAACAAGGCCATCGTGCCGCCCTTGCATGGCGCGCTGCTGAAGAACGAGCAGGACGTGCATCTGTTCGAGCGACTGGTGTTCATGTCGCGGCAGAATCGTTGACATAGCCGATAACGCCACGCGAACCCGCTGCGTTGCCACCGCTGACGATACTGCCTACGCCACCGTCCCCAACGCCGAATCCCCTCTTGCCTCGACACCGTCAACGACCATGCTGATCGATTTCTTTTTCACGCTGAAGGACGCGAAGGTCCCGGTGTCGATCAAGGAATTCCTGATCCTGCTGGAGGGCTTGCAGAAGCAGGTGATTGCGCCGTCGCTCGATGAGTTCTACTACCTGGCGCGGACCACGCTGGTAAAGGATGAAGCGCATTTCGACAAGTTCGACAAGGCCTTCGGCTATTACTTCCATGGCGCGCAGACGATCTTCGATGCAGCGCCCGAGATCCCGCTGGACTGGCTGATGAAACGGCTGCAGCGCGAGCTGACGCCGGAGCAGCGCGCGCAGCTGGAGAAGTTCGGCTACGACAAGCTGATGGACCGGCTGAAGGAATTGCTGAAAGAGCAGAAAGACCGCCATGAAGGCGGCAACAAATGGATAGGCACCGGCGGCACCTCGCCATTCGGCAATGGCGGCGTGAACCCCGAAGGCATACGCATCGGCGGCGAAGGCGGCGGCCGCACCGCAGTCAAGGTGTGGGAGCAGCGCGCGTACAAGGACTATGACAGCGAGCGCGAGCTGGGTACCCGCAACATCAAGGTTGCGTTGCGCCGGCTGCGCAAGTTCGCACGCGAAGGCGTGGATGAAGAGCTGGCGCTGGACGACACCATACGGGCGACCGCAAACAATGCCGGCTGGCTGGACCTGAAGATGCAGCCGGAGCGCAAGAACAAGGTCAAGGTGCTGATGCTGATGGATGTCGGCGGCACGATGGATGACCATATCGGCCGCGTCGAGGAATTGTTCTCGGCCGCGAAGACCGAGTTCAAGAACATGGAGTTCTTCTATTTCCACAACTGTGTGTATGAAACGCTGTGGAAGAACAACCGCCGCCGCCACGCGGAGCGCTTTGCGACCTGGGACGTGCTGCGCAAGTATCCACCGGATACCAAGCTGATCTTTGTCGGCGATGCGACGATGAGCCCGTATGAAATCGTGCAACCGGGCGGCTCGGTCGAGTACAACAATGAAGAAGCCGGCGGTGTCTGGCTGCAGCGTTTCACGCACCAGTTCCCGAAATTCGTGTGGCTGAACCCGGAGCCGGAAGGCTTGTGGCAGTACCGGCAATCGATTGCGATCATTCGCCAGATCATGGGCAATCGCATGTATCCGATCACGCTCGAAGGGCTGGAGCGCGCGATGCAGATGCTGTCCAAATAAGGCGTGACAACGCAGGCATTCGCGTCCCCGGCGCGGATTTCATTAAAATTCACAGGATTTGACCGTTTCGGCCTGCCCGGCGCGTTTGCCCCCGGGGGCAGTTGCGCACGCGGTGACCGATGCAAACCGGCACCGGTGGCCGGCAAGCTGATGCCTTACCTGCATTCTTACCTACATCTTTCCTACGATTTCGTCACACGCTCAAGCACGCATGGCTAGCAAAAAACCCGACTACAGCGAATCTTCCATCCGCGTCCTGAAAGGACTCGAGCCGGTCAAGCAACGGCCCGGCATGTATACCCGCACCGAAAACCCGCTGCACATCATTCAGGAAGTGATCGACAACGCTTCCGATGAAGCGCTCGGCGGCTACTGCAAGCACATCCAGGTGACGATGAATGCCGATGGCAGCATCAGTGTCGAGGATGACGGCCGCGGCATTCCGGTCGGCCTGCATCCGGAAGAAAAGGTGCCGACGGTGGAGATCGTGTTCACGCGCCTGCATGCGGGCGGCAAGTTCGACAAGGGCTCGGGCGGCGCGTATGCATTCTCGGGCGGCTTGCACGGTGTCGGCGTGTCGGTCACCAATGCGCTGGCGTCGCGGCTCGACATCACCGTCTGGCGCAAGGATGACAAGGGTAATGGCGTGCACGAGATCGGCTTTGCCGGCGGCGACGTCGTGCAGAAGCTGAAGTCGCGCGCGGCCGGCAAGGATGACAAGAAGTCCGGCACCCGCGTCACGGTGTGGCCGGATGCGAAGTATTTCGACACGCCGCAGATTCCGGTCGGCGAACTGCTGCGACTGCTGCGCTCGAAAGCGGTGCTGCTGCCGGGCGTACGCGTGTCGTATACCAACGCAAAAACCGGCGACACGCAAAGCTGGCTGTACGAACAGGGCTTGCGCGGCTACCTGAACGAGCAGCTGGCACAGACCAGTGGTGGTTCGACCCTGATCCCGCTGTTCGAGGGTGAGCAATACGCGGGCGCGGATGCCGAAGGCTTCGCCGAGGGCGAAGGCGCAGCCTGGGTCGTCGCCTGGACCGAGGACGGTGCCGTGGTGCGCGAGTCCTATGTGAACCTGATCCCGACCCCGGCTGGCGGTACGCATGAATCCGGCCTGCGCGAAGGTTTGTTCGGCGCAGTAAAGAACTTCGTCGAGCTGCACTCGCTGCTGCCGAAAGGCGTGAAGCTGCTGCCGGAAGATGTGTTTGCGCGGACCTCGTTCGTGCTGTCCGCGAAGGTGCTCGACCCGCAGTTCCAGGGCCAGATCAAGGAAAAGCTGAATTCGCGCGATGCAGTGCGCCTGGTCGCCGGTTACTCGCGCAGCGCACTTGAGCTGTGGCTGAACCAGCATGTGGACTACGGCAAGAAGCTGGCCGAACTCGTGATCAAGCAGGCGCAGAGCCGCCTGCGGTCGGCGCAGAAGGTCGAGAAGCGCAAGTCGTCCGGCGTTGCGGTATTGCCGGGCAAGCTGACCGATTGCGAATCGACCGACATCACGCGCAATGAAGTGTTCCTGGTCGAGGGCGATTCGGCCGGCGGCTCGGCGAAGATGGGCCGCGACAAGGAATATCAGGCCATCCTGCCGCTGCGCGGCAAGGTGCTGAATGCGTGGGAGACCGAGCGCGACCGGCTGTTTGCGAACAACGAGATTCATGACATCGCGGTCGCGATCGGCGTTGACCCGCATGGCAAGAACGACGACCCCGACCTGTCGGGCCTGCGCTATGGCCGCATCTGCATCCTGTCCGATGCGGACGTTGATGGCTCGCACATCCAGGTGTTGCTGCTGACGCTGTTCTTCCGCCATTTCCCGAAGCTGATCGAGCGCGGCCACATCCATGTCGCACGTCCGCCGCTGTACCGTGTCGATGCGCCGGCGCGCGGTAAGAAGCCGGCACAGAAGATCTATGCGCTCGACGACGGCGAACTGGAAGCGATCGAAGACAAGTTGCGCAAGGATGGCGTGCGTGACGGCGCGTGGAGCATCGCGCGCTTCAAGGGCCTGGGCGAGATGAGCGCCGAGCAGTTGTGGGAAACCACGATGAACCCGGACACGCGCCGGCTCCTGCCGGTCGCCTTCGGTGATCTGGGCGTGAAGGCGTCGGAAGAGCGCTTCACGATGTTGATGGGCAAAGGCGAAGCCGCTGCGCGCCGGGCTTGGCTGGAAGAGCATGGCAATGAAGTCGAGGCGGACATTTGAGACGTAACAACCATGGGTCCCAGCTTTCGCTGGGACGACGATATCCAAGGCCGACGCCCTCCGCATCGTCATCCCAGCGAAAGCTGGGATCCATCGTTCCACAACGAGCGACATGTTCCACAACGATCGATCTTGAAATAGCCAACAAACAATGACTGACCAAACCAACCTGTTCGAATCCGCCACCGACGATGGCGGTGAATCACTGACGCTGGCAACCTTTGCCGAGCGTGCGTACCTCGATTACGCGATCTCGGTCGTGAAGGGCCGTGCATTGCCGGACGTGTGCGACGGCCAGAAGCCGGTGCAGCGCCGCATTCTGTATGCGATGGACCAGCTGAAGCTGGACCCGACGGCGAAGCCGCGCAAGTCTGCAGCGGTTGTCGGCGATGTGCTGGGCAAGCTGCATCCGCACGGTGACCAGTCGGTGTATGACGCGATGGTGCGGATGGCGCAGGACTTTGCGCTGCGCTACCCGCTGATCGATGGTCATGGCAACTTCGGTTCGCGCGACGGCGATGGCGCGGCGGCGATGCGCTACACCGAGGCGCGGCTGACGCCGATCTCGCGCTTGTTGCTCGACGAGATCGACATGGGCACCGTCGATTTCGTGCCGAACTACGATGGCTCCAGCGAAGAACCGAAGCTGCTGCCGGCACGCCTGCCCTTCGTGCTGCTGAATGGCGCGTCCGGTATCGCAGTCGGCCTCGCGACCGAGATCCCATCGCACAACCTGACCGAAGTCGCGCAGGCAGCAATCGCGCTGATCAAGAATCCGAAGCTTGATCACGACGAATTGATGGCCCTGATACCGGGCCCGGACTTCCCGGGCGGCGGCCAGATCATCACGCCGCCTTCCGTGATCAGCGAAATCTACCAGTCCGGCCGCGGCAGCATCAAGGTGCGCGCACGCTGGAAGATCGAAGACCTCGCGCGCGGGCAGTGGCAGCTGGTGGTCACCGAGCTGCCGCCGGGTACCTCGGCGCAGAAGATTCTCGAAGAGATCGAGGAGCTGACCAATCCGAAAGTCAAGCTCGGCAAGAAGAGCCTGACGCCGGACCAGCTCGGCACCAAGCAGGCGATGCTTGCGGTGCTGGACACGGTGCGCGATGAATCCGGACGTGATGCGCCGGTGCGCCTGGTGTTCGAGCCGAAGTCGAAGAACCAGGACCAGGAAGAGTTCAGCAACCTGCTGCTCGCGCATACCTCGCTGGAAAACAATGTCGCGGTGAACCTGGTGATGATCGGTGCTGACGGTAAGCCACGCCAGAAAGCACTGGGCGAGATCCTGCGTGAATGGATAGGCTTCCGCTTCGACACCGTCACCCGCCGCACGCAGCACCGTCTGGGCAAGGTGGATGACCGCATTCACATTCTCGAAGGCCGCGAAGCGGTACTGCTGAACATCGACAAGGTGATCAAGATCATCCGCGAATCGGATGAACCGAAGCCCGCGCTGATGCAGGCTTTCAAATTGTCCGAGCGCCAGGCCGAAGACATTCTGGAAATCCGGTTGCGCCAGCTGGCTCGCCTCGAAGCGATCAAGGTGCAGCAGGAGCTGGCCGAACTGCGCAAGGAAAAAGTCACGCTGCAGGACCTGCTGGACAACCCGGCGTCGATGAAGAAGCTGCTGCAAAAGGAAATCGACGCGGATGCAAAGCAGTACGGCGACAAGCGCCGCACGCTGATGAAGGAAGCCGAACGCGCGGTCGCAGAGCAGAAGGTGATCGACGAGCCGGTGACGGTGATCCTGTCGCAAAAGGGTTGGGTACGTGCGCGCCAGGGCCATGGCCATGATGCGCAGCAGTTCAGCTTCAAGCAGGGCGATGCGCTGTATGGCACTTTCGAATGCCGTACCACCGACACGCTGCTCGCGTTCGGCTCGAATGGCCGCGTGTATTCGATTGCGGTCAACGCCTTGCCCGGTGCGCGTGGCGATGGCGTGCCGGTCACGACGCTGTGTGAAGTGGAATCGGGTACGCGCCTGGTGCATTACTTCGCCGGTCCGGCGGACACACCGCTGCTGCTCGCATCGACCGCCGGTTACGGTTTCTCGGCCAAGGCCGGCGATATGGTGAGCCGCCAGAAAGGCGGCAAGTCCTTCATGACGCTCGACACCGGTGACGAGCCGGTGATGCCACGCGTGATCATGAAGAGCGCGAAGTCGGTCGCCTGTCTGTCCGGCAATGGCCGGCTGCTGGTGTTCGGCATCGACGAGATCAAGAATCAGCCGGGTGGTGGTCGCGGCGTAATCCTGATGGAACTCGATGTCGATGAAAAGATGCTGGCCGCCGAAGCGATCGCCAAGAGCGTGAAGGTCATCGGTACCGCGCAGCGCAGCGGCAAGGCCGCCGAGGTCGTGCTCAGCGGCGCCGACCTGACGCATCATGCCGGCAAGCGTGCGCGCAAGGGCAAGCTGCTGGCATCGCGGATGAAAGCAACGCAGCTCGACGCTCAGGGCTGACGCACTTCCACCGCATCCGCCGTTTCAATCGCACAGAGGGCAGGGTACGCATGGCGTCCCTGCCCTTTTTTACAGCTCACGCACAGAATCCCTTTCTTGTTTTGCGCCTTATGCATCGCATCGCCGCCTTTTTTCATCGCTGCGCAGGCAAGCGATGAACAGAAGGACAAACATCGTTCTTCTCTTTGCATCAGCTCTGCAAGTCATCGATTAGAACAACATCACGTTTTGCATTTACTCGCGTAAATTGTTCCTTGCAGCATTGAAGTGAGGAAATCGCGTCTTTATGATGGGCATCTCTTGCTCAACATAAAGCCGACATGACCCACTTTCTGTTCGCTCGTTTCGCCTGTTTCGCTCGCTCCACTCGTCTCACCCGACGCGCCACCCTCCTCACGGCGGCGATCGCCTTCACCGCTGCTGCCGCCGCTGTTACAGCAGTCAATGCGGATGCCGCGACAATGTCAACGACATCGACGCCGGCCACGGTTGCGCCTGCCAACGCGGCGGCCGCGCAAGCCGCCGGCGTCACTGCAGCGCCCGGCATCGACCCGACCGTCAACGAACAGGTCGTGATGTTGCCCGTAATGGTGAATGGCAAGCCGCTGCAATTCGAAACCACGCTGTTCAAGCCGCCGGGTGACGGTCCGTTCCCGCTGCTGGTCATGAACCATGGCAAGGATCGTGGCAACCCGAACGCGCAGCGCCGCGACCGCTTCCTCGCAATGAGCCGCGAGTTCGTGAAGCGCGGCTATGCGGTGGCGGTACCGATGCGCAAGGGCTTCTCGAAATCCACAGGCATCTATACCGACTATGGCTGCAACATGAAAGACAATGGCCAGCAGCAGGCAGACGATGTGCAGGCCGCGCTCGATGCGCTGGTCAAACTGCCGTATGTGGATCGCGATCGCATCCTGATCGCCGGCCAGTCGTATGGTGGCCTGGCGACCGTGGCCTTCGGCACCCGTCACTATCCGGGCGTGCGCGGCTTGATCAACTTTGCCGGTGGCTTGCGCATCGATGGTGGCCATTGCGACTGGAAGGCGTCGCTGGTGAAGGCGCTCGGTCATTACGGCACCCAGGCTTCGCAACCCAGCCTGTGGTTCTATGGCGAGAACGACAGCTACTTCAATCACACACTGGCGCAGCAGATGCAGGCGGCCTATCAGGCCGGTGGTGGTACGGCGCAACTGGTCGCATACGGCAAGTTCAAGACCGATGCGCACGGCATGATCGGCAGCCGCGACGGTGTCGCCGTCTGGTGGCCCGACACCGAGCGCTTCCTGAAGAGCATCGGCATGCCGACCGGCGAGGTGGTGACCATCGCCGACACACCACGCCCGGCGGCGACCGGCTTTGCTGCCGTCGACAGCGTCGATGCAGTGCCGAACCTGAGCGCACAGGGCAAGGCCGGCTACCGCGAATACCTGGCCAAGGGCGCGCCGCGCGCATTCGCGCTCTCGGGTTCAGGTGCGTGGAGCTGGGCCGAGGAAGGCGATGACCCGTCCGAACGCGCGCTGGCTGCCTGCCAGAAAAACAGCAAGCAACCCTGCCTGCTGTACTCGGTCGATCATGAGGTGGTGTGGAGCGACCCGCAGCTGAGCACGGTGCCGCCGGTCACGCGCTATTGAACTGCATCGGCTGGCGATGTGATGATGTGGCAATCGCGCGATGTGGTGATACGGCGATGCAGCGACCCGGACCACACAGGGCGCGGCAGCTAGTCCGACGCGAAGGCCACCGCCATCGTCAGCCGCGAGCGCAAGGGCTCGAGGCTGCGGTAATCATGTCCCAGCACGACACGCAGATGAATGTCGCCCGGGTCTGTCATTGGCCGCAGCTGCGCATCGACGCCCAGCTCACCAGCCAGCTGGCGCGCCGCCACATAATGCCGCGTTGCATATTCGATACGCGTCGCACGGACGGTATAGCTGTCATGGTTCAGCACGCGTATCACTTTCCAGTCACTGCCGATCAATGCGCGCAGCGAGCGTGCGAGGCCGGTCACGCCATTGCCATTGAC